>Ga0210040_10002445_pt1 | contig 26196 bp, 25 predicted proteins | sample CryGeyCG12114_NA_FD_185462 | JGI IMG/M metagenome (GOLD analysis project Ga0210040, IMG submission 185462) | Groundwater microbial communities from aquifer - Crystal Geyser CG19_WC_8/21/14_NA (SPAdes) (version 2) | ecosystem: Environmental > Aquatic > Deep subsurface > Groundwater | place: USA... | reverse complement strand
GGACCCAGTGGTCCCGCCCCTCCTCGAGGTGGTGCTGATCAGCTCTCGACCGCGGGCTGCTGGCCCTCGATCGTGTGCGACTCCACCGCGGCCGGGGTGTCGGCCCGGGTCACGGTGATCTTCCGGGCCTTCGCCTTCTCCGCCACCGGGATGCTCACCGTGAGCACCCCGTCGTGGTAGCTGGCGTCGAGCCGGTCGGTGTCCAGGCTGCGGCCGAGCACCAGCTGACGGGTGTAGCTGCCGAACGGGCGCTCGGCCACCTGCCACTGGGCCCCCTCGATCTGCGGCACCGAGCGCTCGGCGCTGATCGTCAGCGTGCTGCCCTCGACCGACAGGTCGATCGAGCCGGGGTCGACGCCGGGCAGGTCGAAGTGGGCGACGAAGTTGTCACCGACGCGGTAGGCGTCCATCGGCATGCCGGCCAGCGGGCGGGCGGTGGTGGTGCCCGATCGGCCGGTGAGCTGGTCCAGTGCGCGGAAGGCGGCGGACGTGGTGGCGAACGGGTCGTAGGAAGTCAGCATCATGGCTGCGTACCTCCGGATCGTGCGGGCGAGCGGTCTGCGGTTGTTCGCCGTCCGAGGTGAACCTCTAGCGGCAACTGGAGATTACCTCGATCGACTGTCGGAGTAAACATCTGCGTGGCGCAGATCTTCCCGGTGTGGCCGGTGGCAGGCTCCCCGACCCCGAGCTGCGCGCGCTGCCGCTGATCGGCTCGGTCGACCAGGTCGTGAACAGCACTCCGGTCCGGACGGCGCCCCAGGTGTACCGCCGGCTCGCCGCGCTGTACCCGCTGGGCGCCGCCGGCGGACCGCCGGGCTGACCTCCCGCGGGGCCCGCTGCCGGATCAGCCCCGGACGAGGCCGGTCAGCACGTCCGCCGCCCGGTCGGCGTCGGCCGCGGTGTTGTGCACGTGGAAGGCCAGCCGCAGCCGGCCGGCCCGCACACCGCCCACCACGCCGGCCCGCTGCAGCGCGTCCCCGGCCGCCGGCGTGGTGGCCAGGCTGACGATGGCCGAGTCGCCGGCCGGCAGGCCGACCGCGGTGCGGAACCGGTTGGCCAGCCCGACCGCGTGCGCGTGCAGCGTCGCGGAGCCGACCTCGGTGAGCAGGTCCAGCGCCGGCGCCTGGGCCACCCAGCTGTGCCAGGCGGGGGAGACGTCGAAGCGGCGGGCGTCGGCGGCGAGCCGCAGCGGGCCGCCGTAGATGCTCGACCAGGGCTCCGCTCCGGCGTACCAGCCGGCGGAGTGCGGCACGAGGTCGTCGAGGTGCTCGGGCGCGACGGTGGAGAAGCAGGTGCCCCGCGGTGCGAGCAGCCACTTGTAGCCGCCGCAGGTGGTGTAGGCGAACCGGCCGGCGTCCACCGGCAGCCAGCCCACCGCCTGGGTGACGTCGAGCAGCACGCGCGCGTCGTTGGCCTCCGCCGCCGCGGCGAGGGCGTCCAGATCGGCCAGCCGACCGTCGGCGGACTGCACGGCCGAGACGGCGATCAGGTCGGTGCCCGGGGTGACGGCGTCGGCCAGCCGCTCCAGCGGCACCTCGCGCACCCGGACGCCGCGGCCGGCCTGGGCCAGGAACGGGAACACGATGCTGGTGAACTCCCCGGCCGCCGTTACCACCTCCGCGCCGTCGGGCAGCGCGGCTGCGACCAGCCCGGCGAAGACGCTGGCCTGGCTGCCCACCGCCACCGCCGAGGACGGCACCCCGACCAGGTCCGCGTAGCTCGCCCGGGCCGCGTTCAGCGGCGCGTCGAAGTCCGGCGGGCTGGACCGTCCGGTCCGCCACTGGTCGACCGCCGCGGCCAGTGCGGTCAGCGAGCGGCGCGGCGGCAGGCCGAGCGAGGCGGTGTTGAGGTGGACGACGTCGGCCTCGAACTCGGTCTGGGCCCGCTCCAGAGCACTCATCACCTGGTCAGCCTGCCCGACGCCGGCCGGCCGTCAACCCTTCCGGTCGGCCCGGTCCGGCTGGTCGAAGGTGACGTGCACCTGCTCGAAGCCCTTGCTGCGCTGGGCCTTGGCCTGCCCGGTGTAGCTGCGCCGGTCGCCGGGGGTGAGGTCCACGTCGTCGGTGAACGGGGTGAGCAGCGCCCGCGGCCACAGGTGGTCGACGTGCACCACGTTGATCTCCACGCACAGCACGCCGGCGACGGCGGCCAGGTAGAGGAAGGCCAGCAGCCCGAGCACCAGGGCGAAGACGCTGTTGGTGGCGCTGGCGTTGCTGACGACGTGGCTCACGTAGCTGACGCCGAAGGTCTGCAGCAGCTGCCACAGCACGGCCGCGGCGATCGCCCCGGGAGCGACCTGGCGGACGGTCAGGTGCCGGGCGGTGGCCAGCCGGAAGGCGAACACGAAGACCACGCCGTTGACCGCGACCGAGCCCACCAGGGCGACGACCCGCAGCGCCATGCCCAGCGAGCCGGCGTTGCCCGAGCCGAGCGTGGACAGCGCCGTCGTCCCGATCACCGCCAGGCCCGCGGTGCCCAGCAGCAGCAGGCTGCGGCCGCGGGCGAGGAAGGGGTTGGGCCGGCTGTTGCGCGGCACCGACCAGGCGGTGTTCATCGCGTACTGGACCGCCTGGGCGACGCCGAGTGCGCCGTAGAGCGAACCGAGGACGCCGACGACCACCCCGACGACGCCGCCGCTGAGCTGCTGAGGCTCCCCGAGCTGGTCGCCGACGACCGGGAACTGGCTGAGTGCCGAGTCGATCAGACGCTGCTGCAGCTCGGGGTCTCCGGCCAGCACCGAGCTCAGGACGGTGGAGAAGAGCAGCAGCAGTGGGAAGAGCGAGACGAACGCGTAGTAGGTGATCAGCGCGGCCAGGTACGGGCCCGAGTCGTCGATGTACTTGTAGACCACGGCGATCGGGAAGCCTGCTGCCCGGTGCCGCCGCTGCAGGCGGTCGAGCTTGTCGGCGACGGACACGCGCCCACTGCACCACGCCGTTCCGTCGTGCACCACGGGAGGTCGTCCGGATCGTGACCTGGCGGCCGTCCTCGGCGGCGCCTGCGGTCAGCCGCGCGGCCGGCCGATCGGTTCCGCGCGGCCGGCCAGCCAGTCCGCCGCGAGCCGCCGGGCACGGGCGACCGGGTCGTCGCCGGCCAGCGCCGGAGTCGTCGCCGCGCGGGCCAGCCGGCTCAGCGCGCCGTCGTAGCAGAGCAGCAGCGTCGCCGCGGCCTCCGCCGGGTCGGCCAGCCCGGCGTCCGCGGCCAGCTCGTGCAGCCGGTCGGTGAGCAGCCGGGAGTCCGCCTCCAGCCACCGCTGTCCGGGGTGCCCGGCCGGCAGCTCGGTGGCCGCGGCCAGGAAGCCGCAGCCCCGCCGGCTGCCCTCCTGCTGCCGGTACCGGGACACCGCGTCGAAGAGCGACAGCAGCCGGTCGACCGGGTCACGGCGCTCGGCGAGCACGTCATCCCAGGTCTGCCGCCAGGTCTGGAACCGCCGCTCCAGGTAGGCCGCGACCAGCGCGTCCTTGCCCGCGTAGTGCGCGTACATCGTGGCGGGGGACACCCCGGCCCGGGCGAGGACGGCGTCCACCCCGGTCGCGGCGATCCCCGACTCGTAGAACAGCTCACCGGCGGCGGTCAGCAGCCGCTCGCGCGCCGGTGGGCTGGCGGGGGACGGGGACATCGGCCTACTGTAACGCTCGTTATGTCGAAACGATCGTTACAGCCACGGCCCGGTCGTGCTCCCGGTCTGGTGCCCTCCGGACTGGCGGTCATCGCGGTCACCTACGGACTCGCCCGCTACGGCTTCGGGCTCTACCTGCCGCAGTTCCGGGCCACCTTCGGGCTCACCTCCGGCACGGCCGGGCTGATCGCGGCCGCCGGCTACCTGGCCTACTGCCTGGCCGCGGTCACCGGGCAGCGACTGGCCGCCGGAGCCCGCGGGCGCGCGGCGCTCTGGCTCGCCGGAGGCGCCGCCGCGCTCGGTTCGCTCGTCGTCGCGGGCGCCGGGTCGGTACCCGTCCTGGCCATCGGCGTGCTGGTCGCCGGCAGCGGTGCCGGAGCCGCGACCCCCGCGCTGGTCGCCGCGGTGGGGGCCACCGTGCGGCCGGACGCCGAGCCGCGGGCGCAGGCGCTGGTCAACAGCGGCACCGGGGTCGGCGTGGTGGTCGGCGGCCTGGTCGTGCTCGCCGTCCCCGCCGCGTGGCGGCCGACCTGGGCTGCCTTCGCACTGGCGGCCGTGCTGGTCACCGCCTGGGCGGACCGGAACAGCCGGTGGCCGGTCGCCGCGGACGCCCGGCCGGAGGCGCCGCTGCGGGTCCTGCTCCGGCCGCTGGTCGCCGCCGTGCTGGCCGGCGCGGGCTGCGCCGGGGTGTGGACGTTCGGGCGGGACCTGATGAGCGGAGCCGGCGGGTTCTCCGACGGTGCGGCCGGGCTGCTGTGGTGCGTGTTGGGCGGTGCCGGGCTGATCGGCGGGCTCAGCGGCGACCTGGTCCTGCGGGTGGGTCTGCGGGCCGCCTGGGCCGGGACCACCGTCGTGGCCGCCGCCGCGGTCCTGCTGCTCGCCGCCCGGCCGGGCTCCGGGGTCGCCGTCGCCGTCGGGCTGGCCGGCTTCGGCTGCGCGTTCGTCGCGCTCAGCGGCGTGCTGATCGCCTGGGGCTCGGCCCGGCTGCCCGCCGCCGCGGCCCAGGCGACGGCGGTGCTGTTCATCGGGCTGACCGTCGGGCAGGCGGCCGGCGCGGTGCTGCTCGGAGCGGTCGCCGACGCGACCGGCACGCGAGCCGCCTTCCTCGTCGGGGCCTGCCTGGTGCTCGCCGCGGCGCCGGCAGCCGAGCCGCGGAACCGCTCCGGCCGCCGAGCCCGGGACCGCTCCGGCCCGCACCCGGGGCCCGCCCCGAGCTCGCGAGCGCCGGGGACGAGGGGGTCGGTCGTCAGGCCGGCAGCTGCGCCGGGAAGTCCACGCCGGTGAGCTCGGCCGAGGCGGTCCACAGCCGGCGGGCCAGCTCGGCGTCGGAGGCCGCCGGGCTGCGGCCGACCAGGGTGGGGGCGCCGCGCATCAGGGTGCCGTCCGGCCCGGCGTAGCTGCCGCCGGGGATCTCCGCGACCGCCGCGAACAGCGTGGGCAGCGCGCCCTGCTCCCCGCTGACCGCCACCAGCCGGTTGCCGACGGCCATGGCGGCGTCCTTGACCCGGTTGCCCGACCGGCCCTGCAGGTTGGTCGCCGCCCAGCCCGGGTGCGCCGCGGTGGCCCGCACCGGTGACCCCGCCGCGCTCAGCCGGCGCTGCAGCTCCAGGGTGAACAGCAGGTTGGCCAGCTTGGACTGCGCGTAGGCGCCCTCGGCCGAGTACGGCCGGTGTTCCCAGTTCAGGTCCTCGAGCACGATCCGGCCGGAACGGTGCAGCCCGGAGGAGACCGTGACCACCCGGTCGGTGACCGCGGGCAGCAGCAGGTTGGTCAGCGCGAAGTGGCCCAGGTGGTTGGTGCCGAACTGCAGCTCGAAGCCGTCGGCCGTCCGGCCCGCCGGCACGGCCATGATCCCGGCGTTGTCCACCAGCACGTCCAGGTCGCCGGTCCAGCCGGCGGCGAAGGCCCGCACCGAGGCGAGGTCGGCCAGGTCCAGCCGGCGCACCTCCACCTCGCCCGGGATGTCCGCGGCGGCCTGCTGCCCGCGAGCGGTGTCGCGCACCGCGAGGACGACGCGGGCGCCGGCTGCGGCCAGTGCCCGCGCGGTCGCCAGCCCCAGCCCGCTGTTGCCGCCGGTCACCACCACCGTGCGGCCGGCTTGCGCGGGGATGTCGGCGGCGCTCCACGGGGTGCTCATGCAGCCGAATGTAGGCACGCCCCGGCCGGGAGCGGCGCATGCCCGGACACACGGCCGGAACGGAGCCCGGCGAGGATGGCCGGGTGCCCCCCGACCAGACCGCCGTTCCCGCCGCAGCGGCGCCCGGCGACCCGGACCCCGCCCTGCTCGCCTGGTACGAGCGGCTGACCGCCGCCGTGGCCGCGGAGCTGCCGGCCGCCGTCGATCTCCGGCACCGGCTGCACGCCGACCCCCGGCTCTCCGGCGACGAGCTGGACACCGCGGACGCCGTGGTCGCGGCCCTCGGCCTGGGGGAGGGGCGGCGGGTCGCCGACACCGGGCGGCTGGTCCGGGTCGTCGAGGGCCCCGGCCGCGCGGTCGCGCTGCGCGCCGAGCTCGACGGGCTGGCCGTCGTCGAGGCGACCGGGGTGCCGTGGACGTCGACCGGCGGGGCCATGCACGCCTGCGGGCACGACGCCCACCTGGCCGGGCTGGTCGCGGTCGGCCGGGCGGTGCGCCGGGTCGGCGGGCCCGCGCCGCTGGTCCTGCTGCTGCAGCCGCGGGAGGAGGGCGCCCCCTCCGGTGCCGCCGACGTCGTCGCCTCCGGCGTGCTCGTCCAGGAGCGGGTCGACTCGGTCATCGCCGCGCACGTCCAGCCCCAGCTGCCCGCCGGTGTCGTGAACGCGACCCCCGGGCCGGTCAACGCCGCCACCGACGAGTTCACCATCACCGTCACCGGGCACGGCGGCCACGGCAGCTACCCGCACACCACGGCGGACCCGGTCCTGGCCCTGTGCGCGATCGTGGTGAGCCTGCAGCAGCTGGTCAGCCGCCGGGTCGACCCGACCGTGGGCGCGGTGGTCGGGGTGGGTCAGGTGTCCGCCGGCACCGCCTTCAACGTCGTCCCGGACACCGCCAGCGCCCGCGGGGGGCTGCGGGTGATGCGCGAGCAGGACCGGGAGCTGCTGCTGCAGGCGCTCACCGAGGTCGTCGAGGGCACCGCCCGGGCGTACGGCTGCACCGGCGTCGTCGAGGCCACCAACAACATGCCGGTGCTGGCCAACGACCCGGAGCTGGCCCGGGCCACCGTGCCGTGGCTGTCCCGCAGCGGCGCTCCGGTGGACGACGGCTGGCGGTCCTTCGGCGCCGACGACTTCTCGCACTTCTGCGCCGGGCACCGCGGGCTGATGCTCTTCCTCGGCGTCGACGGCGGGCCGCCGGGGGCCGACGGGCGCCGTCCCGGCCTGCACTCGCCGCGGTTCCTGCCCGGTGACGACGTCGTGGGCTCGGTGGCCGCCGCGCTGCTGGCCGGCTACCTGGCCGGCGCCGCGCTGCTCGGCCCGGTGGAGCACCCGCCCGCGGACGGCGACACCCCTCCGGCCGGTCGGTGATCGACGGCTCGGGCACCTAGCCTGACCGGGTGCCGGCCCACCCCCACAGTCCTGGACCCGACACCGCGGGCGACGTCCCGCTGGACCCCGCGGTCACCGAGCGCCGCCGCCGCGCCGTCCGGCTGATGCTCTACGTGCTGGTCCCGGTGGCGCTGGCCACCGTGGTCGGGCTGATCACGCTGTGGCCCAGCGGCGGCACGACCGCGGCGCAGCAGGCCGCCGAGTCCTTCCTGCCGCCGGGCACCACCTACCCCGAGGCCACCATCGCCTCGCTGGAGACCTACGAGTGCGCCGCGGCCACCGGCAACGCTCCCGCGCAGACCTGCGCCCGCGCGGTCATGGTCATCGGCGAGGGGCCCAGCCGCGGGGACTACGTGCAGGTCGACCTCTCCTCCGACATCGTCGCCGAGGGCATCGAGGTCGGCGACGAGCTGGTGCTCAACCGCGATCCCGGCATCGAGACCGGCCAGCCCGGCTACTCGTTCCAGGACTTCCCGCGGGGCACGCCGATCGTCGTCCTCGCGCTGATCTTCACCCTGGTCGTCGGGGCGGTCGCCCGGCTGCGCGGGCTGCTGGCCCTGCTCGGGCTCGGCGTCGCCTTCGTCGTCCTGCTGCAGTTCATGCTGCCCGCGCTGCTGGACGGCGGGTCACCGATCTGGGTCAGCCTGGTCGGCTCCTCGGCGATCATGTTCGTCGTCCTGTACCTGGCGCACGGCTTCTCCGCCCGCACGACGACGGCGCTGCTCGGCACGCTGTTCGGGCTGGGGCTCAGCGCGGTGATCGGGGCGCTGGCGGTGTCGGCGGCCCGGCTGACCGGGTTCAACAACGAGAACGCCCTGCAGCTGCTGCAGTACGACCCGACGCTGGACTTCTCCGGGCTGGTGCTCGCCGCCTCCGTCGTCGCCGGGCTGGGCATCCTCAACGACGTCACGATCACCCAGGCCTCCGCGGTGTGGCAGCTGCACGAGGCCTCGCCGGGAGCCGGCTGGCGGGAGCTGTTCAGCCGCGGCATGTCCATCGGCCGCGATCACATCGCCTCCACGATCTACACGATCGTCTTCGCCTACGCCGGGTCCGCGCTGCCGCTGCTGCTGCTCTTCGACCTCTACGACCGGCCGTTCTGGACGACGCTGACCGGCAGCGAGGTCGGCGAGGAGGTCGTCCGCACGCTGGTCGGTGGCATCGCGCTGGTGCTGGCGGTGCCGGTGACCACGTTGATCGGCGCGCTGGTCGCCACCGCGGCCTCGGTCGGCAGCCGACCCGCGGCCGAGCCGGAGCCCGAGCCCACCGAGGAGGAGCGCGAGGCCGAGGCCCGGCGGGAGCGGCTGCGGGCGCTGCGCGCGCAGTCCGCGGCGGCGCCCGGTGGCGACGTGCCGCCGAGGCCCCGGGACCCGCGATGACCGGGGCACCCGCCGACGGGGATGCTGCCCGGGTGACCCCCGACCCGGTGACCCCCGACCCGAGCAGCCCCGATCTGCTGGCCGCCGCGGCCGCCGCCCCGGGCTTCATGCCACCGGAGGAGGGCCGGGCGCTCTACGAGGCAGCCCGCGCCGTCGCGGTGCCCGGGCCGTTGCTGGAGATCGGCAGCTGGCTGGGGAAGTCGGCGCTCTACCTGGCCGCCGCTGCGCGGGAGACCGGCCGCTCGGTGGTCACCGTCGACCACCACCGCGGCTCCGAGGAGCACCAGCCGGGCTGGGAGTACCACGACCCGACGCTGGTCGACCCGCTGGTCGGCCGGATCGACACGCTGCCCGGCTTCCGTCGCACCATCGCCGCCGCCGGCGCGGAGGACGTCGTCGTCGCCGTGGTCACCCGGTCGGAGCTGCTGGCCCCGTTGTGGTCGACCCCGCTCGCGCTGCTGTTCCTGGACGGCAGCCACACCGAGGAGTCGGCCCGGCGCGACCAGGACGCCTGGGTGGCCAAGCTGGCCGTCGGCGGCACGCTGGCCATCCACGACGTGTTCCCCGACCCGGCCGACGGCGGGCAGGCGCCCTACGGCGTCTACTCCCGGGTGCTCGCCTCCGGGGAGTTCACCGAGCTGCCCGGCACCGGCTCCCTGCGCCTGTTGCGGCGGACCTGACCGGCGGGTGGGGGACGATGGCGGTCGTGTCCGTCCGCATCTGCCTGCTCGGCCCGGTCGCTGCGCTCGACGACGGCCGGCCGGTCGACGTCGGTGGCCCCCGGGCCCGGGCGCTGCTGGCCCGGCTCGCGGTCGAGCCCGGCCGGGTCGTCGGCGTGGACACGCTGATCGACGCGGTCTGGGACACCGAGCTCCCGGCCGCGCCGGGCAACGCCGTCCAGGCGCTGGTCTCCCGGCTGCGACGCGCCCTGCCCGCCGCGCCGCTGCGGGCGCAGGCCCACGGCTACGTGCTGGACCTGGCCCCCGATGCGGTCGACGCGGTCCGGTTCGAGGCGCTGCTGGCCCGGGCGCGGGAGCTGGGGCCGGCCGAGCAGGTGGTCGTGCTGCTCCGCGAGGCCGAGGCGCTGTGGCGCGGTCCCGCGCTCGCCGACCTGCGCGACCTGTCCTTCACCGCGCCGCTGGCCACCCGCTGGTCGGAGCTGCGGCTCACCGCCGCCGAGCAGCGGCTGGCGGCGGAGCTCGACCTCGGCCGCGCCGCCGCGGTGCTGGCCGAGCTGGAGGAGCTGGTCGCCGCCCATCCGCTGCGCGAGCCGTTCTGCCTGCTGCTGATGCGCGCGCTCACCCGGCTCGGGCGGACCGCGGAGGCGCTGGCCGGTTACGAGCGGTGCCGGGAGCGGCTGGCCGAGGAGCTGGGCATCGACCCCTCGCCCGCGCTGGCGGCCGAGCACCTGGCCGTGCTGCGCGGTGAGCGCACCGGCTCGCCGGCACCCCGGGACGGCGGTCCGCTCCGCGTTCCGCTGACCAGCTTCCGCGGCCGCGACGACGAGCTCGGCACGGTCGCGGCGCTGCTGGAGGGCGGGCGGCTGGTCACCCTGCTGGGCTCCGGCGGCGCGGGCAAGACCCGGCTGGCGCTGGAGGCGGCGCACCGCCGCCGGGACGCCCTGCGGGACGGTGTCTGGTGGGTCGAGCTGGCGCCGGTCGCCGACGCGCGGCTGCTCCCGGCGGCGGTGCTGGCGGCGGTCGGCCAGCGCGAGAGCACCTCGCTGGAGCGCGTGCCCACGCTGGTCGAGGCCGGCGACCGGCTGCAGGAGACCTTCGCCGGGCGGCGGGCGCTGCTGGTGCTGGACAACTGCGAGCACCTGGTCGGCGCCGTCGCACAGCTCACCGACGACCTGCTCGCGCACTGCCCGGGGCTGCAGGTGCTCACCACCAGCCGGGAGCCGCTGGGGGTGCCGGGCGAGGCGGTGCTCCCGGTGGGGCCGCTGACCGTGCCGGCGACGGACGACGAGGCCGCGGCCGACTCACCGGTGGTGCGGCTGTTCGCCGACCGGGCCACCGCCGTCCGGCCGGACTTCGCGCTCACCGCCGGCACGCTGCCGGCGGTGCTCGAGGTCTGCCGGAGGCTGGACGGCATGCCGCTGGCGCTGGAACTGGCCGCGGCCCGACTGCGCACCCTCAGCGTCGCCCAGATCGCCGAGCGGCTGGACGACCGGTTCTCGCTGCTCACCGGCGGCAGCCGGGTGGCGCTGCCCCGGCACCAGACGCTGCGCGCGGTGGTCGAGTGGAGCTGGGAGGCCCTCGACGCCCGGGAACAGGCGGTCGCCCGGCGGCTGTCGGTCTTCGCCGGAGGCGCCGTCCTGGACACCGCCGAGCAGGTCTGCGGCGAGCCGGGCTGGGGCCGTGGCGCGGTGCTCGACGCCATCACCGGGCTGGTGGAGAAGTCGATGCTGCTGGCCGCCGAGGAGGCCGACGGGACCGGCGTGCGGTACCGGATGCTGCAGACGATCCGCGCCTACGCCGCCGAGCAGCTCACCGCGGCGGGGGAGCGGGCGGCGGTCGAGGCGGTGCAGGCCCGCTGGTGCCTGGCCTTCGTCGACGAGCTCGACCCCCAGCTGCGCGGCTCGGGTCAGCTCGCGGCGCTGCAGCGGCTGCACGCCGAGCACGACGACCTGCTGGCCGTGCTGCAGCGGGCGATCGCCGCGGGCGACGGCGACGTCGCCGTCCACCTCGGTGCCCGGCTGGGCTGGTACTGGCTGCTCACCGGCCGGCAGGTCGCCGCCGGGAGGTGGCTGACCCAGGCCCTGACCGCGCCCGGCGGGACGCCGGCGCTGCGGGCGACGTGCCGCACCTTCAGCGCCATGGGCAACGCCGAGGCCGGGGACTGGCGGGAGTCGCTGCCCGCGCTGCGGGAGGTCACCGAGCTGCCGCCGGAGGAGACCTACCGGTCCGAGGAGCCGCTGGCCGCCCTCACCTGGGCCATCGCCACCGTCTTCACCGGCGGGTTCCGCTCGGTGCAGGAGCTGTCCCTGCTCGAGGGGCACCCCGACCCGTGGGTGGTGGCCGCGGCGCACGGCGTCCGGGCGCAGGTGGCCGAGAACATGGGCGAGCTCGACGGGCTCGACGCCGACCTGCAGCAGGCGCACGCGGAGTTCGTGCAGCTCGGCGACCGCTGGGGCCGGTCGTTCACCGCCGCGGCGCTGGGCCAGCTGGCCATGGTGGCCGGGGACACCGCCGCCGCGGTCGGCTGGCTCACCGAGTCCCTCGAGCTGTCCGAGCAGCTGGGCACCACCGAGGACACCCCGGTGATGCGGATCCGGCTGGCCATGGCCCACGCGCTCGCCGGTGACCTGCCCCGGGCGGAGGCGGACGCCGCCGCGGTGCTCGCGGAGCTCGGCCGGGACGGCGGCCCGATGCACCTGGCGATGGCCGAGTCGGCGGCCGGTGGCTTCGCGCTGCTGGCCGGGCAGCTGGACGACGCCGAGCGGTGGCTGTCCGCGGCGTTGGAGCACGTCAGCGCCGCGAACGGCGGACCGCCGCAGGTCGAGGCGCTGGCGCGGGCCGGGATGGCGGGAGTGCTGGCCGCGCGGGCCGAGGCCGACCCCGGCGCGGCGCCGGCGCTGCTCGCCGAGGCACACCGGCTGCTGGACGAGGCGCTGCAGCTGGCCGCCGAGGCGGCCGGTGACATGCCGGCGACCGCCGACGTCGTCCAGGCGCTGGCGGCCGTCGTCCGGGCCGACGGCGATCCGGAGCGGGCTGCCGACCTCCTGGGCCGGGCGACTGCGGTGCGGGGCCGGCGCGACCGGGGCAACCTCGGGGCCAACCTCACCGAGCAGCGGCTGCGCGGAGAGCTGGGCGACGCCGCGTTCGAGCGGCTGCGGGCCGCCGGCGAGGCCGTCCCCCGCGACGAGGCGCTCGCCGCACTGGGGGTCGACGCCACCGGCGGCTGGCGGCCGGTCCCGGTGCCCGAGGAGGCGGCTCAGACCCGGCGCCGGTAGGCCCGCATCGCCAGCGGCACGAAGACCACCAGCAGCAGCGCGCCCCAGCCCGCCGTCCAGGCCAGCGGCTCGGCCACCGGACCGCCCAGCAGCAGGCCGCGGATGGTGTCGATCAGGTGGGTCACCGGGTTGTTGCGGGTGAAGGCCTGCAGCCAGCCGGGCAGCGTGTCGGCGGGCACCAGCGCGCTGCTGCCGAAGGTGAGCGGGAAGGTCGCCAGGAACCCGACGCCCTGCACCGCCCCGGCCGAGCGGACGGTCAGGCCGATCCAGACGAACACCCAGGACAGGCACATGGCGAAGCCGATCCCGACGAGCACGGCGAGCACGGTTGCGGACAGTCCCTGCGTCGTCCGGAAGCCGAGGGCCGCGGTGAAGGCCAGCAGCACCGCGATCGAGGTGGCGTACCGGACGACGTCGGCGACCACCGCGCCCACCAGCGGGGCCGACCGGGCGATCGGCAGGCTGCGGAACCGGTCGAAGACGCCCTTGGTGATGTCGTTGTTCAGCGCCACCCCGATGCCGCCGGTGGCGAACATCAGCGTCTGGGCGAGGATGCCGGGCACCAGGTAGGTCAGGTAGTCGTGCCAGTCGCCGGCGATGGCGCCGCCGAAGACGAACACGAACAGCACCGTGAAGATGATCGGCTGGAGGCTGACGTCCATCAGCGCCTCGGGCTGGTGCCGGATCTTCACGACGTTGCGCCAGGCCAGGGTGAGCGACTGCTGCAGCGCCGAGCCGCCGCCGGCACGAGCCGCCGGCCGGGGGGTCGGGGGAGCGGTGAGGGTGGTCATGCGAGCGACTCCTGCTCCTCGGTCGGGGTGATCTCGGCGGCGGCGCTCTCCTCGGCCGCGTGGCCGGTGAGGGCGAAGAAGACGTCGTCCAGGCTGGGCAGCCGGACGGCGAGCTCGGAGACGGCGATGCCCTGGGTGGTGAGCCGGTCGAAGACCGCGCCCAGCAGCGCCTCGCTGGGCACCGGCACCGAGGACGTGCCGCGGGCGTCGGTGGTGGGGACGACGCCGCTCACCTGTTCCAGCACGGCCACCACCCGGGCGGTGTCGGCGCGGTCGCGGGGGCGCACGGTGAGGGTCTGGGCGCCGGTGCGGTGCTTGAGCTCGTCGCTGGTGCCGCGGGCGACGACGCGGCCGGAGTCGAAGACGACGATGTCGTCGGCGAGCTCGTCGGCCTCCTCCAGGTACTGGGTGGTCAGCAGCACGGTCGTGCCGTCGTCGACCAGGCCGCGCACGGTGTCCCAGACCTCGTTGCGGCTGCGCGGGTCCAGCCCGGTGGTCGGCTCGTCGAGGAACAGCACGCGCGGGCGGTTGACCAGGCTGGCGGCCAGGTCGAGCCGGCGGCGCATGCCCCCGGAGTAGGTCTTCGCCGAGCGGCCCCCGGCCTCGGTGAGGCTGAACCGGGCCAGCAGCTCGGTGGCCCGGGCGTGCGCGTCCGGCCGGGGCAGCCCGAGCAGCCGGCCGATCATCACCAGGTTCTGCCGCCCGGTGAGGTCCTCGTCGACCGAGGCGTACTGGCCGGTCAGACCGATCAGCTCGCGCACCCGCTGCGGCTCGGTGGCCACGTCGTGGCCGCAGATCCGGGCGCTGCCGGAGTCGGCGCGCAGCAGGGTGGCCAGCACCCGCACCGCCGTCGTCTTCCCGGCGCCGTTGGGCCCGAGCACGCCGAGCACGGTCCCCGCCGGTGCGCTGAGGTCGACGCCGGCCAGCGCGCGGGTGCTGCCGTAGCTGAGCTCGAGACCGGTGGCCTCGATCGTGTTCTCCATCTGTCCTCCTGGGTGCGTGGGTGCGGTCCAGAGGTTCGGCGACAGCGCTGACGTGCCGCCGACGTCGTGCTGACGGCCGCTGACACGCACTGACGGGGCACGATGGAGCCGTGACCGCCGTCGAGGACCTGACCCGCACCCGGGCGGAGACGCTCGCCCAGATCGATGCGCTGACCCGGGAGTTCGACGAGGTGGTGGCGGCGTCGGCGTCGTCCAACGCCGACGACGAGCACGACCCGGAGGGCGCGACGATCGCTTTCGAGCGCCAGCAGGTCGCCGCGCTGCTGGACCAGGCCCGGCGGCGGCTGTCCGACGTGGACGACGCGCTGGCCCGCACCGAGAGCGGGGACTACGGCCGGTGCGCCGACTGCGGCGGGGCGATCTCGCCGGAGCGGCTGGCCGCCCGCCCGCAGGCGCGGACGTGCATCGGGTGCGCGCGCTGATGGCGTCGACCGAGCCGTACGAGACCGGGATGCTGGACGTCGGCGACGGGCACTCGCTGTACTGGGAGACCGTCGGCGACCCCGACGGCAAGCCGGCGGTGATGCTGCACGGCGGGCCGGGTTCGGGCGGCACCCCCGGCATGCGCCGCGCCTTCGACCCGGAGCGCTGGCGGGTGGTGATCTTCGACCAGCGCAACAGCGGCCGCAGCACTCCGTACGCGGGTGAGCCGGAGGTCGACCTGTCGGCCAACACCACCCCGCACCTGGTCGACGACCTCGAGCGGCTGCGCGAGCACCTGGGCATCGACCGCTGGCTGGTCTGGGGCGGCTCGTGGGGCGTGATCCTCGGCCTGGCCTACGCGCAGGCGCATCCGGAGCGGGTCAGCGAGCTGGTGCTGGTGGCCATCACCGACGGCAGCCGCCGGCAGGTCGAGTGGATGACCCGGGACATGGGCCGGGTGTTCCCGCGGGAGTGGGAGCGGTTCCGGGACGGCGTGCCGGCGGCCGACCGGGACGGGGACCTCGCCGCCGCCTACAGCCGGCTGCTGCACTCGCCGGACCCGGCGGTGCGGGCGAAGGCCGCGCAGGACTGGTGCGACTGGGAGGACGTCCACGTCTCGCTGGCCCCCGATGCGACGCCGCACCTGTCGGTCAAGGACCCGGCGTTCCAGCTGTGCTTCGCCCGGGTGGTCACCCACTACTGGGCGAACGCGCACTTCCTGCCCGACGGTCAGCTGCTGCGCGAGGCCCACCGGCTGGCCGGCATCCCGGGCGTGATGGTGCACGGGCGCTACGACGTCAGCGGCCCGCTGGACATGGCCTGGGCGCTGCACCGGGCGTGGCCGGACAGCGAGCTGGTGGTGATCGGCGACGCCGGGCACTCCAGCGCCAGCATGGGCCCCGCGCTGGGCGCCGCGATCGAGCGGTTCGCCGACCGCTGACAGGATCGGCCATGTCACGTGCGGACCTGCTGCGCCGGATCGGCGACGTCAACGACTTCTCCCGGCCCCGCCCGCTGGTCACCGTGGCCGAGTTCTTCGACGGCAACGACGACCCGGCCTCGATCGGCTACAACCTGCCCGACCCCCAGCCCCCGGCCGCGTTCGCCGCCGTCCTCACCGGGATCGCCGGCCGGCCCGAGGTCCACGACGTCCGGATCGAGGTCAAGGACCTCGAGGACCCGGACGGCTGGCCCACGACGGACAGCGTGTGGATCATCACCCGCGCACCCGTGGACACCGTGCGCGGATGGTTCCCCGCTGCGCTGGCCCCCGACGAGCTGGGGGTCTCCGCGTCGGGGCAGGGCGGGGCCGTGGAGCCGATCGACGTCCCCGCTGGCCACTCCGCGGTGGTGGCGTTCTGGGACTGACCCCGGCGGGGGTCAGCTGACGTAGCGGCGCGCAGTGGAGCTGCGCTGGGCGTGCTCCAGCGCGGCGAACCGGGCCTCGGCGTGCGGTGGCAGCACCCGCCGCTCCCGCAGCACCCACGGCGCCCCGCGGACGGCGGCGAGCAGCCCGCGGGCGGTGACCCGGTCACGGGGGACGGTGCGCAGCAGCTGCACCGTGCGGCGCAGCGCCGGTCGCAGCGGACGGCGCAGCCACGTCGTCCAGAGGGTGTTCCGGATGCCGTCGGCCCGCCGCTTGTGCGGGTCGCGGGCCCTGCTGGCCTGGTGGTGGATCGTCAGGCTCGGCAGGTAGCAGAGCTCCCAGCCGGCGGCAGCCAGGTCACCGGCCATCAGCTCCTCCTCGCCGCCGAGCCAGAGCCGGTCGTTGAAGCCGCCGACCTCCTCGAAGGCCGCCCGGCGCAGCACGCTGGCACCGGCCAGGAAGCTGCCCAGCGCCGGCCCGGGCAGCCAGTCGGCGCCGACGACGGGGGAGTCGCGCAGCTCCGCGACGATCGGGTCCTCGGTGCTCCCCGGCTCGACCAGGATCCGGGCGGTCAGCACCGCCAGCCGCGGATAGGCGTCCAGGGTGTCCGCGGCGGTCCGCAGCGAGCCCGGGTCCCACCAGGTGTCGTCGTCGCAGAAGGCGACGTAGGGGGTGTCCAGCCGGGCGACGCCGAGGTTGCGCCCGACCGCGCCGAGGTTCTCCGGGCTGGCGATCAGCTCGACCTCGGGGAACTGCGCCCGGACGGCGTCCGCGGTGCCGTCGCCGGACCCGTTGTCCACCACGACGACGTGCGGCTGCTCGGGCAGCCGGCGCAGCCGGGACACCGCCAGCAGCAGCTCGTCGCGCCGGTTGTGCGTGATGACGACGACCGCGACCCGCGGGTCACGGCCGGTCACGGTGGTCACCGCATCGGTCAGGTCGCTGGTCATCGGGCCAGCTCCCGGACGCCGGCCATGACCGGCCCGGGCAGCACGCGCCGGCTGCGCAGCGCCGCAGGGACGCGGGGGAGAGCGCCGACCAGCCCGCGCCAGCCGGGCCGCCCGGCCCGGACGGCCCGGGCCAGCTGCCCGGCGACGTCCGGCAGCGGGTAGCGCATCAGCGCGGTGAGCACCCGGCTGCGCCAGAGGCCGGCCTGCCGGACGGTCCCGGGGTCGCGGGAGGTGGAGGGGTGGTGGTGCACGGTGACGTCGTCGACGTAGGCCAGCCCCCAGCCGGCGGCGGCCAGGTCGAGGGCCACCCGCTCCTCCTCGCCGGGGAACCGGACCACCGGGTCGAAGCCGCCCACCGCGGTGAACGCCTCGGCACGCACCACTGCGGCGCAGGCGACGAAGCCGAGCAGCGAGGGCCCGGGCAGGTCCGGCTCGGTGCCCAGCGGGCTGGCGGCCATCTCGGTGCAGACGGGGTCGAGCGCCTCGGCCTCGCCGACCAGGATGCGGGCCGCCAGCAGCCCCAGCCGGGGGTGGGCCTGCATGATCTCGACCGCGCGGGCCAGGTCGCCGGGCGCCCACCAGGAGTCGTCGTCGGTGAACGCGACGAACGGGGTGCCGGCGCGGGCGGCGCCGACGGTGCGGGCCAGTGCCCCGGTGTTGCGGTCCAGCGGGACGACGGTGACGGCGGGGTGCGCGGCCCGGACCGCCTCCACGGTGCCGTCGGTGGAGGCGTTGTCGACCAGGACGACGGGCGCCTCGTGGTGCGGGAGGCTGGCGAGCAGGTCGGCGCGACGGTTGCGGCTGGCGACGACGCACGTCACTGCGGGGCGGGGCGGGTGGAGCTCGGTGATCACCTGTGGAACCTGCCCGAAGCGCGCACCGGCGAACCCCGGCGGCACGCGGTGTTCATCTCCTCCTCGCCCGCTCGGCACCGGGGTCGAGGGCCGGGTGGATGAGCGGGGCCGCAGCCCGCTGCCGGGCCGGCCGGTCCAGGGCGCCGGGGTCGGCGAACAGGCCGGCGGCCGGTCCGGTGCCGGCGATGGCGTCCGCGGCGAGCACGACGGCGGCCGCGGTCCAGGTGGTGCGCTCGACCGGCCAGCGGGCGTCGTCGGCGTACACCAGGCCGGTCCAGTAGGCGCCGTCCTCGGCCCGTAGGTGCTGCATCGCCGCGAGCTGCTCGGTGGCGTCGTCCACCCGGCCGGCGGCGGCGAGGGCGAGCGCGAGCTCGCAGGTCTCCGCCCCGGTCACCCAGGGGCGGTCGGCGACGCAGCGCACGCCCAGCCCCGGGACGACGAAGGTGTCCCAGCCGGCCGCCAGGCGGTCCTCGGCGGCCTGCCCGGTGAGCGCCCCGGCGAGCACCGGGTAGTACCAGTCCATCGAGTACCGGGACCGGTCGGCGAAGACGTCGGGCCGCTCCCGCAGGGCGCGGCCCAGGTCGGCGGCGGCGAGGTCCCAGCCCGGCTGGGGCTCGCCGACCAGGTCGGCCAGCGCGATCCCCGCCCGCAACGCCTGGTACAGGCTGGCGTTGCCGGTGAGCAGCGCGGTGTCGTCGGGACCGCCGTCGGGCCGCAGCGCCCAGCTGACCGCACCGGTGGGCAGCTGCATCGCGGTGACCAGGTCCAGTGCGCGCCGCACCACGGGCCAGAGCCGGTCGACCAGGGCGGCGTCGCCGGTGCACAGCCAGGAGTGCCAGACGCCGACGGCGAGGTACCCGGCGTGGTTGCTCTCCACCGCGGGGGCGACCACGGCGCCGTCCCGGTACTCGGCGGCCCAGGAGCCGTCCGGGCGCTGCCGGGCGGCCAGCCAGCCGTAGGCGGCGACGGCGCGCTCGTGCTCGCCGCCGACGTCGAGGGCCATCGCGGCCTCCACCGAGTCCCAGGCGTCCAGCTGCCCGCCCCGGAACCAGGGCAGCGACCCGTCGGCGGACTGCTCGGCGGCGATCGCGGCCACCGTCTGCTGCAGCTGGCCGGCGCTGAGCACCCCCGGCACCTCGGGCGGGCCCGGGAAGAGGTCAGACACGCGCGGGCGTCCCGGCGTCGTCCGTGGCCGTGACCGCCGCGGCGGCCGGGTCGGCCGGTGCCGCCGGCTTGTCGGCGTAGATCACGAAGCTCTTGCCGAACAGCGGGTCCAGCGCGCGCTCGGCGGTGCGGGTCAGCCACGGCCGCTGCATCAGGTCCCAGACCAGCAGCCGGTGGTAGGCGCGGGTGAGCGCGGTGTCCCGGTCGACGCCGACGGCGCACTTCAGCCACCAGTACGGCGCGTGCAGGGCGTGCGCGTGGTGGGTGTCGGTGGGCTGTAGCCCCGCCGCCGCCAGCCGCTCCCACAGCTGGTCACCGCGGTAGATGCGGATGTGGCCGCCCTCGTTGGCGTGGTAGGCGTCCGACAACGCCCAGCAGATCCGCTCCGGCCCGTACCGGGGCACGGTCACCGCCACCCGGCCACCGGGCTTGAGCACCCGGGCGATCTCGGCGAAGGCGGCCCGGTCGTCGGGGATGTGCTCGAGCACCTCCGAGGCGATGACCCGGTCGACACTGGCGTCGGGCACCGGCAGGGCGCGCAGGTCGCCGCGGGCCACGCCGGCCCTCGCCCCGGCCGGCGCCTCACCGGCGGCGGCGATGGCGCCGAGCCACTCGGCGGTGGTGGCGACCTCGTGCTGGCCCCAGTCGACGGCCAGCACCGAGGCGCCGCGGCGGAACGCCTCGAAGGCGTGCCGGCCCTCGCCGCAGCCGAGGTCCAGCAGCAGCATGCCCGGGCCGACGTCGAGCAGGTCGTAGTCGACGGTCAGCACGCGGGGCTGCTCGCGTTCGCCGTCCGGCGGTCGAGGACCTCGGCGTACCACTCGGCGGTGCGCTCCGCGGTGCGCCGCCAGGTGTAGGCGCCCAGCACGCGGGCCCGGCCGGCGCGGCCCAGCTGGTCCTGCAGCGACGGGTGGTCCAGCACCAGCTGCAGCGCCGCCGCCAACCGGCCGACGTCCCCGGCCGGCACCTGCACGCCCGCGTGCGAGCCGACGACCTCGGGCAGCGCCCCGGCGTCGGTGGTGACCAGCGGTGTGCCGCAGGCCATCGCCTCCACTGCTGGGAGGGAGAAGCCCTCGTACAGGGAGGGGATGGCGACGACGGTGGCGGTCTGCAGCAGCCGCACCAGCTCCTCGGTGGGGACCGGCCCGGTGAAGCGGACCGCGTCGCCCAGGTCCAGCCGGTCCAGCGCGAGCTGCGCCGGGCCGCCCGGGCGGGCGGTGCCGACCACGGTCAGCCGGACGTCGCGCTCCGTGCGCAGCTTGGCGACCGCCTCCAGCAGGTGGACCAGCCCCTTGAGTGGCACGTCGGCGCTGGTGGTGACCACGATGCTGGCCGGCTCGCGGGCGCCGGGGTCCGCAGGCGGGCGGAAGACGTCCGGGTCGATGCCGACCGGGATGACGTCGACCCCGCTGGTCGGCACGCCCATGTGCCGCTCGATGTCCCGGCGGGAGCTCTCCGACACCGTGGTGATCCCGTCGAGGCGCTGGGCGACGCGCGCCTGCATGGCGGTGAAGGCGTACCAGCGGCGCAGCGTGAGCCGCCGGCGCAGTCCGGGGGCCGCGGCCAGCTCCAGGTCCCGGTCGATCGCGACCGGGTGGTGGACGGTGGCGACCGTGGGCAGTCCCTGCCGGCGCAGCTGCAGCAGGCCGTACCCGAGGGACTGGTTGTCGTGGACCAGGTCGAACTCGCCGGAGCGCTTCCCGAGGACCCGGGCCGCCCGCAACGTGAACGTGAGCGGCTCGGGGAAGCCGGCGGTGCACATGGTCGCCCACTCGGCGAGGTCGACCAGGTCGCGGAACTCGCTCGGTCGCGGCATCCGGAACGGGTCGGGCTCGCGGTAGAGGTCCAGGCTGGGCACCCGGGTCAGCGGCACCCCGTCATCGAGCTCGGGGTAGGGCTGACCGCTGAGCACCTCGACCCGGTGGCCCAGCTCCCGCAGCTCCCGGGACAGCGCGCGGACGTAGACGCCCTGACCGCCGCCGTGCGGTTTGCTCCGGTAGGACAGCAGTGCGACGCGCAACGACCGTCCCATGCCCGGACTCTATCCAGCCCCGCTGCGCTGGCCCGTGCCCGCACCGGCCTGGCAGGGTGCGGGCATGCTGCGCCACGTCGTGCTCTTCACCTGGACCGATGACACCCCGGCCGAGACCCGGGCGGCCACGGTCGCCGCCCTGCGTCGGCTGCCCGAGGAGGTCGGCGGGATGACCGCCTTCGCCGTCGGCCCTGACGCCGGTCTGGTCGAGGGGAACGCGGACACCGCCCTGGTGGCCGACTTCCCCGACGCGGAGGCCTTCAGCGCCTATGCGAGCGACCCCCGGCACCTGGCCGTCATCGCCGAGCACGTGAAGCCCCACCTGGCCGGCCGGACGGCGGTCCAGTACGAGGTCTGAGCGCGCGGCGTCCTGGCACCGGGCTGCCCGGCGGCCCTAGGGTCCGGTCATGACCAGGCGATCGCGGCGTCGTCCGCTCGGGCTGCTCGGCGCCGGCCTGCTGGGTGCGGCGGCCCTGGCCGGCTGCAGCTCGGAGATCGAGGGACACGCCTCGCCGAGCACCACCGACCCGGCTCCCAGCTCGGCGGGGGAGAGCCCCGGCGCCCTGGACGACGACGTCGCGGACCTCTCCGCCGGCCTGCTGCCGGCCGAGGCCTTCGGCACCGGAGCTCGCGCGACCCCGATCACCGCTGACCAGCTCGAGCAGCAGTCCCAGCTCGGGCTCGGTCTCGGCGACGTCACGATCACCCCGGAGAGCTGCGCCCCCGTGGTGGAGCAGGTCCAGCCCGGGCTGGAGGACGTGGTCGGCCTGGGTGCGCAGACGGTGACCACCGGCACCGGGGCCGTCGTGGAGATCCTCGCGGAGGGGGCGGGCTTCACCGACGGTGTCGAGCAACTGGCGTCGACGGTCGAGACCTGCCCGCAGGCGACCATCACCGCGCCGCAGATCGGTACCGCGACGGTCGTGTTCACCGCCCTCGACGTGCCGGAGGTGGGCGATGGAGCGGCCGGGCTGACCATGACGATGACCCTCCCCGGCCCGGACGGGCAGCCCCTCACCGTCCCCCTGCTGCTGGCCATGGCCGCCGACGGCGACCGGCTGGTCAGCCTCACCGCGACCGACGCGACCGGCGCCAGTGACCCGGCCGGGTTCGCGGCGCTGCTCCAGCAGGCCTACGACCACCAGGCGGCCGCGCTGGACTGAGCCGGCGGTCGGGGACGGGTCGGGGGAGCACATGACCGGGAGCCTGCACAGGTCGCCGCCCAGTCCGCCGCCGGTCGTCCACAGGCAGCAACGCTTTCCACAACCTCCGCCGAGCCGGTCCCCGGACGGGCGGCCGCCAGCAGGGTCGCCGCATGCCCGATGCCGACCCGCCGCTCACCGTCCGTCTCTCCGACCCCGGCGACATCGCCGCGGCGTTGCCGCACCTGATCGGCTTCCGCCCCCGGGAGTCCCTGGTCGTGGTCAGCGTGCACGGCCCGTCCCGGCTGCGGCTCGGCCTGACCGCCCGGGTGGACCTGCCACCGGTCGAGCACCGGCAACCGGTGCTCACCGGGCTGGTGCGATCGCTGCTCACCGACCGGCCGGACGCGGTGCTGCTCGCGGTGGTCAGTGAGGACGAGGACCCTGCCCCGACGGCGGAGCGGGGCGAGCGCGACGCGGTGCCCGACCTGCCGCACCGGGCGCTGGTCCACGAGGCGGTGCTCGCCTTCGACGGAGCGGGCCTGGCGGTGCGCGAGGCCCTGCTCGTGCGCCGCGGCCGGTGGTGGTCCTACGACTGCCCCCGGGACTGCTGTGCCCCGGCGGCGGGCACTCCGCTGCCGGCCGGCACGAGCCCGCTGGCCGCCGCGGCTGCGGTCACCGGCCAGGTGGTCGAGGCCGACCGCGCCGCCCTGGTCCGGCGGATCGCGCCGGTGGGCTTCCTCGCGGCCGAGGGCATGGCCCGGGCCTGTGACGAGGTCGGCGACGAGCTGGCCCGGCGGACGGCTCGACGCGGGTGGGACGCCGTCAGCGACGAGGGGTGGGCGGCGGTCCGTGCCGCGGTCGAGGCGGCCGGTCCCGGTTCGGTGCAGCGCCTCTCGGATCGGGAGGTGGCGCGGCTGGCCTGGGGCCTGCGGGACGTCGACCTGCGCGACCGTGCGCTGGGGCTGGCGCTGGGGCCGTCGGCTGCCGCCGCCGAGGCGGTGTGGACCGAGCTGACCCGTCGGTCGCCGGCACCGCTGGACGCGGCGCCGGCGACCCTGCTGGCCGTCACCGCCTGGGTGCGCGGGGACGGCGCGCTGGCCAACGTCGCCCTCGAGCGGGCGCTGCGCAGCGAGCCCAGCTACACGTTCGCCGGGCTGCTCCGGACGGCGCTGGACGCGTGCATGCGACCGGCCGAGGTGCGCCGGCTGATCCGCGAGGCGACCGGATCCGGCGATGCCCGCCGGTGACCGGGCCGCCCGCGGCTCACAGCAGCTCGGGGCGCTGCCACTCCTCGCCCAGCACGTGCTCGGCGAGGAAGGCGAGCACCGTCTCGTACCAGACGGCGGAGTTGCCCGGCGTCAGCACCCAGTGGTTCTCGTCCGGGAAGTACAGGAACTTCGACGGGACGCCGCGCTTCTGCAGGTCGTACCAGAGCCGCAGCCCCTCACCGATCGGCACCCGGTAGTCCTTGTCGCCGTGGATGACCAGCATCGGCGTCCGGATCGCGTCGGCGTAGCGGTGCGGGGAGTTCTGGTCGTAGCGCTTGGGCTCGGTCAGCGGGTTCCCGAACTCGCGCTCCCAGTAGTACGCGCTGTCCGTGGTGCCACCGAAGCTGTCCAGGTGCCACAGGCTGGCGTGGGTGACGATCGCCTTGAACCGGTCGGTCTGGGTGGCGATCCAGTTGGCCATGTAGCCACCGAAGGAACCGCCCATCGCCGCGGTGCGGGTCTGGTCGATCTCCGGCAGCGCCTCCGCGGCGTCGACAGCCGCCATCAGGTCGGTGTAGGGCGCACCGCCCCACTCGCCCCAGCCGCGCCGCACGAACTCCTGGCCGAAGCCCTGGGACAGCGCCGGGTTGGGCAGCAGCACGGCGTAGCCGCGGGCGGCGAGCACCCACGGCGCCCAGCGCCACGACCAGGAGTTCCAGCTCATCAGCGGGCCGCCGTGGACCCAGAGCACCAGCGGAGCGGGCCGCTCGGGGCCGGCGCCCTCGGGCAGCACCAGCCAGGACTGCACCCGGGTGCCGTCGGCGGCGGTGGCGTCCAGCTCCCGCAGCGTGCCGGGCAGCGCGGGCAGCGTGCCGGGGTTGGGCAGCGGAGCCGGGTCCTGGCCGGTGGCCGCAGGGTCCAGCCGCACCGGGACGGCGGGGGTGTCGTAGCCCGAGCGCAGCGCGTAGAGAGCGGTGCCGTCCCGGGCCACCTGCAGGTCGCTGTAGGAGCCCTGGCCGGTCAGTCGCACCGGTGCGCTGCCGTCGAGGCCCACCCGGAACAGCGCGTGCCGCCCGTTGTCGTCGGCGAGGAAGAACACCGCCGCGCCGTCGGCGGAGAACTGCGGTGCGCTCGGCCACCGGTCGAGGTCGGGCGTGAGGTCCCGGGTCCCGGCGGTGGCGACGTCGATCAGCAGCAGCCGGTAGTCCGGCGGCTCGGCGTAGCTGGACTGGCTCTCGGAGACACAGACCACCTGGCCGGAGTCGGGGGAGAACGAGGCGGCGAAGACGTCGGCCAGCGGGTCGTCCACGAGCACCCGCGTCCCGCCGGTGGCGACCTCGGTGAGCACCAGGCGGGAGCGCCGGCCGGCCGGGCCGTCCGGCACGTCCTCGCTGCGGACCAGGAACCGGCCGTCGGGGGAGAGGGCGATGTCGTCGCCGGCACCCAGTGGGGGGCCGGCGTCCGGCGTCAGGTCCCGCCACTCGGGCGCGGTCGCCGGAGCGCCGGGTGCGGCCTCGGCGGACAGTCGACCGGTCCAGTACACGTGCGGGACGGCGGGTCCCAGGTCGTGGTCCCAGAAACGGACCGGGTAGCTCTCGTGCAGCACGGCGCTCACCCCGGCGTCCTTGCGTGCTGTCCGGCGCGCCTCGTCCGCCTCGGCGTCCGGAGCGCCGGGCATCGTGGTGGCGACGACGGCCAGGTCCCCGCTGTCGGCGGCCACCGTGACCCCGGAGATGCCGCTGGGCCGGGACAGCACCAGCCGCGCCTCGCCGCCGTCGGCGGGCAGCAGCCACAGCGAGGGCTTGGGGTCGCCGCTGTCCTTCTTCGCACCGGGGTCGGGGCGGGCGGAGGTGAACAGCACGTCGCCGGAGGGGGTGAACAGCGGACCGCCCTCGCCGGTCGCGCCCCGGGTCAACCGACGACCTTCCCGCGCGCCGGTGGGGTCGATCTCCCACAGCGCCGACTGCCACGAGGTGCCCTGGGCGTCCAGGGTGGACACCGCGGTGACCAGTCGGCTGCCGTCCGGCGACAGCGCGAGGCCGCCGAGCCGGGGCAGGGCCACGAAATCGGCCATCCGGTGGAAGGGGCTGGGCGGGGGAGTGTCGCCGGTCGGCTCGGAGGGAGCGTGGAAGTCGCTCACCGGTGCCTTCTCTCTGGGTGGCCGGAGGGGTCGTCCGGTGAGCCTAGTGAGTCAACTCCTGAGCAGTGCGAACGATCTTGGTGGAGGTGTCCGGGAACGGAGGAGCCGCCGGCCCCGGTCGGGACGGCGGCTCCTGAGCAGGTGAGGGCGGTCGGTCCTCCGTCAGCCCACTCCGGCGGTGGCCTGGGCGGCCTCGACCGGCGTGAGCTCCTCGTCCACCGCGCTGACGAACACGTGCTGGGCCACGCCCGGCTGCAGGGCGACCCCATCGACGAGCACCGTGCCGTTGGCCAGCGAGGCGGTGACCGTGGAACCGGGGCGTACGCCCTGGTCGGCCAGCGAACGCAGCAGCGGCGCGTCCTCCTGCAGTTGCTCGCTGATCCGCTTCACCACGACCTGGCGACCCTCGGGGGTCGCGGTGGTCGACAGCAGCGTCAGCGCGTCGAGCACGGCGGACGTGTCGCCGCCGAGGGCGTCGAGGCCCGGGATCGGGTTGCCGAAGGGGGAGACGGTGGGGTTGTTGAGCAGGCTCAGCAGCTTGCGCTCGACCGCCTCGCTCATCACGTGCTCCCAGCGGCAGGCCTCCTCGTGGACGTCGGCGTAGTCCAGGCCGATGACGTCGACGAGCAGGCACTCGG
>Ga0210040_10002444_pt1 | contig 26196 bp, 17 predicted proteins | sample CryGeyCG12114_NA_FD_185462 | JGI IMG/M metagenome (GOLD analysis project Ga0210040, IMG submission 185462) | Groundwater microbial communities from aquifer - Crystal Geyser CG19_WC_8/21/14_NA (SPAdes) (version 2) | ecosystem: Environmental > Aquatic > Deep subsurface > Groundwater | place: USA... | reverse complement strand
TTTCGACGGCGGCAGAAAACCATAGATTTTACTATAAACCATAGAATTTTTCAAACTAGAGCGCGAAATTTTTTAGAAAAAATTTGAAGCTCAAAAATAAAACTGTCCACAATTTAGCAAAAATTTTGGGCTGAGAAAATTTTGAAATTTTTACTTTGAAAAATTCGATTTCCTGGCCGATATTTACAAATTTTAAACAGTTTTTTGTAAATTTTTTATTTGAAAATTCCACGGCGGTGGTTTCTTATCGACGGCGCATCGACGCGTCGATTAAAATTATCGACGGCGACGGCGTGAAATTTTGACCAAAAAACCGCGTCGACGACGGCGTGATTCGACGGCGCACACCTCTACATCGTGGTATAGCTCAAATGAAGCTTGAGTACATCAATAAGAACCCCAAAAAATATTAGATCCCCATACGGCCGCTAACTCTCACAGGATCAAAAAGTGTATTTTTTTACATGCATCTAAATACACGTGTCGCCAAAATCGAAAAAACGGTAAGGGGGTCGGTCCCCTTAATTTCGAGATTTTTCCCATATTATTTTCCATAAGAAAAATCGAAAATTGATTCTCGATTTCCAAAATTTGTTTGGTCAACCGTAGCATAGGTATACTTGAGCATGGGGAAGTAATATTTTAAGGGATTGTTATTGGCACTCTCCGAATCATTTTAAGCTATTTCTCATTTCCCAACTCCACCACCCACCTAAAGCACCTCATTGTCAGTTAGAGAGGTTCTAACTGAATGAATGTCTTACTTTGCTTGCGATCATTGCGCTTGAACAATATATAATGCATTAAAGTTTTCGTTGGGGACAAACTTAGCTTGGCTTATTAGTACGTGCGCTTTCTATTTTGCATGAGAATGATTAAAAAATGAGTTTTGGCTCACAATTTTGAGGGTTTAGTGTGATAATAATGATATTTTGACAGTTATGAGTTTTCCCTGCTTGAATGATTAATTTGATGAAAAAATTACTCATTATTAAGACCCGTTCTCTTTAAAATTAAAGTCGGTTTTCTCGTTCAACGTAGATGTATGCTTCATTTAAGTTTTTAACGGCAAAGCCTTCTATAATTTTTTCATCTATATTTCGGTAGATAATTTGGCTCGGGAAAAAAATCAACACTAGACTCACTACGAATTCTATTCAAAGTAAATTCCCATCTATTCAAGTGCTTTTAAAGTGCTCTTTCAAGGTATTATTATCAGCCGTTGGCTATTCTTAAGAAAATTATAGAGTTTTAGTACCAGGAACCAGGACGGCAACAGCTCTTTGAGTTGTGTATAATTGGCTCATTCACGCATGGAGGAAGCCCTAGCAAAAGTCGTGCTCAATTGCTAATTACTTTCTCTCTAGAGTTGATTGTGAATGGTGCCCAACTACTCTCGCTCTCTCCCTGTCTCTCTATTTTTCTATAGTCGTATACATATAATTGTTACATTGTATAGCTAATAGCTAGTTTGGTGGAAATGAACTTACAAGAGTCCTTGTATGATGTGAGAACCATAGTGAATCGGTTTTCATCTGTGCCCCATCCGTCTGCTACGAATTTCAGTGTTACGTAGTGACCTCGTGTTCGAATTGGTCCAATGTTTTCAGGACCAAGGTATCTACATGTCAGCTCCGCCTGTGTCATTAATAAAGATTAATAATGCTGAAATACATTCAAGTTAGGTACTATAGAAGGTTCCAGCAAAAATATGTACATCCTTCCCATTACATTAAAATATTGATCAGACTTTAGCACTGACTGAATGAGCTTTTGGAAACTACAGAAAGAACGTTTTTTAACTGAAATAAAATGTGGTTGGTCTGAAGAGATATAAAGTTTTTGTAGGTAAGAGAGTTATTACTCTAAAAGTGAGAAGATCATGATAATTTAATGCTATAACATTGGTTGAGCTAGATTGCTTGGAGCTAGATGTGTACTTTAGTACGTCTTAAGTGAGTACCGCAAAAGCCAGTGTGGTGGAATAAATAAGACACTTGCAATTTAATTAGAGTTATGTCTTTTCCAACGTAAAATGATTAGGACCGCAAATTACACAAAACTAACTAAAAGTAAGTAAGTAAGTTACTAAACTCTACATGAAGTTGAAATGCTGAACATAAAACCTGTGTGGAATTACAAGTTTGTCATGAATTATTTACTGTAACTATTATCATATGCAAGAATAGAGATGAGTTTAGCAGCCATATTTTACAGTCTATTATCACCAGTGATGTTTTTTGAGCTGAGGTTGATGAATACCACACTAGCACTTATAATATGAAACGTTGAGTTGCTGTTTTAATCGGAGAAGAGGATATATAAAATAAATGAAATAGTTGCAACGCCAAATTGTGATTTGAATCTCAGGGGAAATCAACGTCAAAGCAATTCAAGTTCAAAAGCAACTTTGTCTGTCACTGTATAAATAAAGTAACTGTGAGGTTAAATGTGTTTCACCAAATGAGCATAGAGCATATTAAACAAAAGTGTGAACATTGGAAAAGCAATAGACAAAAATTGTTTCCAGTTGTCGTTTCCGACTGATTGATTTTGAAAAAAATAGATGATAGCTGTAGACGATTAAATACAAATTTCCTTCCTGAAAATTTGATATGAATGCAATATAATCGTATTTTAATTTTCTGGGAAACAATCTAACCAAAATTCCTTTGGGAAACCCTTATATTCAAAATATGCGAATAATTCTATCAAAAATGCTGACAATCTGTCAAAAATGTCAACTGTAGAAAAAATAACTTACTCTGTGATTTCCAATGGCATTCGCTGAGTCGTAAATATAGAGCCGATCCCCACATTCCATGTTGAACTCATCGAATCGGATAAGAAATCGTTGGGATACGTATTCAGCACTGAATGTGACAGTGCAATCCAAGTTCTTCTCATTCCTGGAAACAATGACAGCCCCGTCAATATTGCGGTGCATTTGTGTTGGGAATTGACCTTTGCAAAGTGTAGACAACTCGACTGTAATAGAATACAAAGAATAGATAAAGATCTGACATGATGAAAAAAATGAACCAAGACTACGAGACCATGATACATCTTTTGGACGTTATAAATTCAATTTTTCAATTGGATCGAACAAAAGCAATTTTTTCTTGTTCCAAAAGGATTAACTCCATTCCAAACTGAGAGCAAAAAGGAGAAGCAGTCATGCAACAATTTTTAAATCTGAAACCAAGCACAGAGCTTCTATAGTACAGTATATCTCATTCCAACAATCTGCAATCCACACAAAACGCGTAATGACTTTCTCCCTGATTTATGTACAAGACTATGTAGGAGTAACAGAAGGGAAAAACGAGTAGAACTATTTCTTGAAAATTCCATTTCTTCATATTAAAATGGAAAGACACAAAATAAGTTGGCCAACTTTTATACTTTATATCCACATGTCAAGTTATAGTAGAAGCCAAGCACAAAAAGATCCTATACCTTGTCATCTCCTTGACTAATAGTAATAATAATATTGCAACACAGTAGCAGCATATATATGGCAAACACAATGGGTACATAGATAAATATATCCCAGAGCTGGGGAAGAATGTAATAAAAAATGGTCGACAAAAAGAGCTACGCCATAACTCAGTGAAAAAAAAAGATCCATATAGCACACAGAACGAAGAATGAGAAAAGTTTGTTCACATTTGGATTTATTATTTGTCAGATATGTTATTTGACTGTGTGACTTGGCGAGATAAATGAAGTGAAAAGGACGGCAATGGGGACGTGAAAAATGTATGCTACACTACAATCAACGGTTTTTTTCTATGACAATTATTAATGATAACAGTGATGGATTCTTGTTCTCCACTATGTTATAGGTTTGGTAGCCACCAACGAGTCAGTCAGAAAATAATAATCATACCTTGGGTCTCTCTCCATATACAGAGCACTTTGAAACAGGGAACTAAAAGAGTTCATGCATACTGTATGACAGAGACCTGGCATGAATGGAAAGTGGCCGAAAGGCGAGCAAAATTCCCGAATGCTCAACCAACTGACTGAGCAATAAGCACTCATTTTTTACCTTCCAGTCAGTTGTCCCTTTTAATGCCATCAGAAAATTGATGTTTCATCTCTAGCACTCACAGTCAATATTATAGATATATAATGTGAGGAGAAGGTAAACCTCTCTTAGTGTGAAAGGTTATATACACGTTTTTTGTATGCTACCACCATTTTTGACTATTCAATGGAGATGAGTACACACACGTACAGGCATATGAGTTTTTTGGTAGATACTTGCAAACCTTTTCTGACGTATCTTGAGAAAGCTCTTGAAGCAATATAATGGGGGGGAAGTAGATGCTTGGCATTCACAGTCACATTAGACAAGATTTCACAAAAAGGATGAGAAAAGAATTGGACAGAATAATCATTACAGAGGGATAAAAGTCAAGAAAGTTTTATTTGAAGATTTTTGTGATGCTCCACCAGCATCCAGCTAGCTAAAGAATGGAAAGCAAACTGTGTAAGAAAGCTTAATGCGTTTCCTAGCTTTTAGTATGGAGCTGAGAAAGCAAATGTCCTTTCAGTAATGGACCAAGTGGAGCTGTACACACACACAGTCGAATAAGCCTACTATGGTTTCAAACTTTTAAATACGGATGAGACGAAACAAAGTTCTTTTCTGTAACTTATAGTGACAGTATTGTCAGTTTGTGACCATCGCCGTGTTTTGTTGTTGCTTGTAATCCAAAATTTTTGTTCTTGTTCTCTTTTCTTTGGGTCATTCTTTGAGTTTGGGCCAAACTTTGGGTACAAATTTGATAACAAGTTTTCAGTACGATAACTAAATTCTAAGTCACAATGGGAAGGAAATATAATCAGAACTTAGGGAATAGTTTTTTCTCTTAATTCCATTGTAATAATGGTTGTTTGGCATGATGCTTTAGATAGGATAAGTATTACTGAAAAAAGTAATTCTTGATGTTTGTTGAAAAATAATAATCTTCTTGTGGCAATTATTCGACTGCAAAAGCAAGGCTTTTCTTATCGGCAAACGTTATGAGATAATTAATGCATGTGTAGTGCAGTCCATTTTTTTTTGGGGGGGGGGTTTCCTCAGCTATTTACTAGAAAATTTTCATTCATTGCTCTGAAGGGTTTTGTGGGACTTATTGAATTAACAGTAACAGCTTTTACTTTAAAAAATAGTTCTGAATGATATTTAAGACTAAAACGCCGGCCCACAAAAATATTTAAAGAACAATTTATGCCCTTTGATAATACAGGTTATTTCTTAGCCGTTTCACGTATACAAAATAATAAAAACTCATATCCTGAAAATCGAATGGAATCTAAAAAATTTTTGAATTTCACCAACAACTTATCTAGTTAGCAAAATACAGGTTTTTTTTATACTTTTTTCTCCCCGAAACTATACTTTCTGAACAAAATTTCTCAGTGAGTAATTAAAAACTGTGTAATTTCCCACTTTCAGTCCCCAGTGTCCCAAATAATTAAATTCTGAGAACTTTAAACTTGCACACATTCATCCTGTTCATACACTCAAGGGTGGCAGTTGTACAGTAATCTCTCGCTAAAATTAATCACAGGCTCATCAGAGTCCTATAGGACTTGTTTTTCTTATACCATGGAAGGATTGCACAGAGGTAAATCGGATTATTCTGTACATAGTGGAGCAGGATGTTATTTTGAGAAAACCATTCTCACTCTGACTACAACCTAACGGCACTAATTAGCAATAGAATGGAGAACGGGCTCACATTAACCTAAAGAGCATTACGGTCTGTATAGCTATAGTCAAGTTGGAAAACTTGGAGCGACAATAAGGGAACTTAGTGACTGCCAGTGTCACGTAGACGGAAGGACAACTTCCTATAAGAATTTATCGAGTCAACTCTCTCCTTTCATTAATTTCATATGCATGGAGACGGTATGGAACTTTGTAAGCTCATTACTATCTTCCTAGTTCTGTATTCCATATGCAATTTTATGAGCTCGGGGTTTATCCGAGTCGACTAATTGGCAATATTATGCAACAACTCAAAAGGAACACAAAGACCACAGGCAACTAATCACTTTTCAATACCGTGGTTGCATTTTTTGGCTGAAAATTCATTATTTTCTGCAGAAGAGAGTAACGACGTCTAGTTTTCAAAACAGCGCATCTAAAATATTATATTAGTGGGCACTTTTGCAGATATTGCACCTTGTTTTAAGCAAGGCTTAGAACGTAAAAGATCGCGGACTTTAACTAGGAATGCCCAAGTGGTGGAGTAGATAGTGATTTGTTAATTATTCAGACATACAGTCTAGTGTACGAGACAGGGACAAATAAAGCCTACTTTGGTTATTATTTATAGCACAGAGTGCAATTTCATTTTGATTTCATGGCCAGTCTTAATGTGAGGTCATAATACTTGCGTTATCTATAATTCACTGAGAGTAGGAGAAACATAGCTATATACTACAAGAGTTCATGAAAATATCATTATGTTTGTCAGTTTACAAGCTTCATACTTTTGAAATTTGTTCGATTTTTTACGAGTGTCTCAAGCTATTAAAGTCCATTTTGTAGATGGCAATGGGATTATATTTCAAGCCAAAACGAGTAATTAAACTGTCGCCATTTGCCATTGCAATTAGCTATATATTGCTTAAAAGCTGACAAAAGCATCATAATCATGAAATGCAGGAGTTTTACTTTTCCAGCCGAGATTTAAAATACACACAGGAAGCAAACTATAACCCAAATGCAGTTTAGTAATACAAATACAGCCTAATCACATTTTCCAGCATTACTAAACACAACTCAAGCAATATTGTTAAACTAAAATGCGGTTTGCAAACTCCCACATAAAAAAACAGCCACTTCAAACAGAAAATTGTTATTACAGTCTAGACACTGATATCTTTCATTTGATTAAGAAACGATCCAAAAATAACCGACTATTTAATCCCATGCTGCTCTAAATCCCATAACATTTGTCAATTACATATAAGAACCACCCACATTAGAAAGCCCAACGAAATATAAACACAACTTACAAATCTCCGTGCCAGATCCAGTGGTTTCAGCCCACGCTGTATGGCCACAGCTCAAAACAAGGGAACAAACCAGTAGAAAATAGAATATCACATAGTTGCTCCAAGAAAAAATGTATTCACCATGAGCACTGCTCGTACCACCACCATGCCGCTGCTCACAACCTTTTTTTACGAGGTGATATTTTTTTACTGAAGCACTCTGTAATGACGTTAGTCCTGGAATGTAGAAAGTCTCCATCGCAGCTGTCATTTACGAGAGTGAGCCTCCTATATGCCAGTCGACAGGAAGGTAAATTTGTTCTACCACTTGAGCCCGGTGCATATACTACTCCAAGGTGGGTTTGAGTTTCTCATTGAGATAATCATAATTGCACAGGAGGAACATTCATATCATCGATTAAATGCACACAGGACAAAAAACCAGACCCGTATGACATTCGTACGTACTCCCACTGCCTTCGTATAAATAAGTAACTCGACAAGTCACAGTCACAGTATAAGTTACTTAAATGAGTGCAAAGGTAGATTATTACCGGGTAAAGTTTTTTTACACCTTTCTCCCCTCTGTCACAAATAGGTGCGTACCAGTCACACTATTTCTCATTATTAAAAGTTACACTTTTAACTTTCACCTATTCAGTGATTTAATGAGTTCTGTCACTCTCACCAAATTGTTTTCTATTCTTACTGAACTTAAGTGCTGTATACAAAGTATTGATATCTCACTTTTCGATATGGTAAGATAGGGACTCCAAGTATGTTGCTATAATAAAAATCATTGGGTCCGCCAGATAATGACTTGATCAATAAGTTGTGTTAATTTGAATCCAAAGTTTTTTACAATGGTAGCATGCCCTAAGGTGGGCATAATATGATAAGATTATGATCAAACTTTTCAGTGTCACAAAAAATACCAATAATTCATGAGCACTTTTTCATACACTTTTTCAAATATATGTTGTAACTCCCATGAGTAATTTCGAGTTTACGACAATCTTTTTACTGTGGCACGTACTGCCAACTTTCCCAATAGGGCTTTGTCCCCATTGATTAGATATGTCTATGGATTTGATTCACTGATGTGTGTATTGGATATGTAGCGGAAGAGAATGGGTTTTGATAATTTTTTACATTGTCACCAAAATGTCTTGCCACCCCACTCGTGATATTTCATGTTTCACATGCATAACAATATATTATATTATGCCCAATTCCAAATGACAGACTAAAATAGTTTCCACTTTCCAAGTCTTGTCCACCAACTCATGGTAAATGGAATAATAAAAGAGTGACAGTGGAAACAAAGAAACACTTTTTTGGGGAATTTTGTACGGATGGAGTGGACTGTATGCCCGCTCTGAACCAACTGCCGGACGAGCTCCAATAATATTTCTATTCAGTCAGATGGAAAAAGAAAGAATGAGAAAGTTGTGTATATCACGTTGGCTACCTTTTTCCCTACTGTCTGTATTCGTAGGACACTGCTCACTCACTAGTTCCACGGTCTACCAAACTCTCGCTGATATCGATAGTTAGTAGGTAGGTTGAGTTAGTAACATTCAGTAGGAGCACACTGGCTCTCAGTCACTATCTTTTACTTTACTACACTACTGGTACTGGTTCCAATGTGAGCGTTCAATGTAAGAGGACAAAAGTTTGAAGAGAGGGAGAAAATAAAGGGAGTTTAGCTCACTTCAACAGTGGGAACACAAGTATGTGCTACGTGTGCAGTAGGAACGGTATATGCTGAAAGTATGCACCGAGTTCATCGGCTTAGTATGTCTGCTTCCCATGTAAAATATTATAAAGATGGATTTCTACAGTGATGTTCCCTTAGCTACAGCAGAGGGCTTAAATAAATGCCGTACTCTTAAGAGTATGGCCCATGCGAACAATTATTAAAGAAACCAAGCAATATTTTGGCTCACGTTGGAAAATCTATGTTATTGTGTGAATCTGGATTAGTTTTGCTTCAGAATGAGTATTTTATGTGTGGAAACCAATGCACTCTCACTGGCGGGAAAACAGTGCATGGTGCCTACTTTAAAATCCTTTAAACATTTTGCTTAGTTAGTTAGTTTCTTCTCATTTGTGAAATTATTGGCAAACGGCATGCTAAAATTGAAACTTCTTTACAATACATTGTTACATGAATTGGGAAAACACAATGGTGACAAGTCAAATGAAACTATAATGGTACGTTAGAAGAAGAAGAAGTTTATAAACTCTGACTCCACTCCAACCTGAATAATTCGTCCCATTAATTCCTATATGTCTGAAAAATTCTAGCTATCCAATTCAAATGAGGTGAAAGCAATTGGTTCGAGACCAAATGCTGTTTTATATCCGCATGAAAATATGAGAAGCCCAAACGGTCCGCGTTTTTTCCTTTCTCATCCATTTATCCTAGGTGCATGCGGGTGCATGCATACAAACAGGTCTGCAGCTAGAGTTAAGACCACCACTGTTTCCCATATGCACAGAATTCTACTCTATTACCAACTAAGCCTGGTATAGTTGGTTCTCTAGACAGGGTGGCTTTTGCTATATGGCTCTAAATTGTGCACATTAGAGATCCTACTAGGCACTAACGCGACTATGTAGCTAGCTAGGTATGCAGAAAGGGAGCGGGAGAAAAAGACGAATGTAAAAGGGAAGGAAGGAAACCCGGGAGAGGAGGGAGGTAGGCAGTAGGTAGGTGACAGCAGCTGCGTGCTCAAACCCAGCTCAGTCTTATCGACCCGAAAAATTGCCCGTGTATGCAGGCAGGGAAAAGAGGGTGCTGCATAAAGCTCTATCGTGAAATGATGTAACGCGTAAATTGTGACAGCATCCAATGTTGACGTGAGCATAGAGTGGCGCTATAGTAAATGTATGCTCACGTATTAGGCTCAAGTTTAGGAACTGAGTAAGTCTAGTGTAGCAGCTATTGTGAATATATATTTGCACTGTAGTCAGTCAGTCAGTTTGAAATGAGCATGCAAGGGAAAGTTGGCACACAAGACTGCATTAGTATAGGATGCTGTGTAGTTAGTTAGTTACTTACTTGCTTACTTAGTGGGTTAGTTAGTTAGCATGGATGAGGAATATATGAGAGATTGTCCACGTTTATTAATCATAGTAGCTACACCTTTTACTGCTACAAATATGCCATGTGTTGTTGCATATTGAAAGAGAAAGTGACAGACTGGCATGAAGTTGACGACAGAGAAAAGAATTAATTCCCCATTTTATTTTCCACATGTCAATTTTCATGAAAGGGAAAGGTTTAGGAGACTAATATTTTTTTGGGGGGTTCCATTATTGTTAAGTAAATGCAGCAATGTAGTTGCAAGGAAATGAAAAAGGCTTTTGTAAATTCTGTAGTAAGTAAGTAAGTTGGTAATCCATAATACGTTGTTTTCTCCCATTGCGGCCACCCATCGGCACATCTGTGCATTTGATTTACTTGTCGTAGGAAATAAATGTTTTCCGTGTGCACCTATTGTTATATTCTGGAGTTTAGGTTTACTTAAACCTGAGGTAGGAAAAAAGAAAGCCTTTTACACAAACAAAGCACGTAGCAAGTGTAGCAACCCATGAGAAAACAAAGTTCTAACAGGTAAGTGAGTGAGTGAGTAAGTATGTTAAAGTAGTTTTGCCCTCTTGTTTGTTACGTAGTTGTTTTCTTTGGCTGAAAAAACTTGGAATGGAAATGATTGATGCAAGTGAAAAAAACAAGCAAAACGATATCAAATTGCTCTTCTCATTAGTTAAATATGATGAACGCAAAATAGGGATAGGGGCAATGAGGACCAGGACACTCAATGAGTTTAGTCGAATTCTGTTCATTTTAATGCCTTGAATTTTTCATGATGAACCTATAAAGTTTACCACAGTGTATTCATTATCCATAGCATTCGTTATCCATCCATCATGATCTTTCTTAAATTCTCCATTGTTAAGTTAGGTAACATTATTTCAGGTTGACTGCATGTTATTGATGCGTTCCTTTAGTTTATGTATGACGAGTGTATTACTTTGCTTTTTATCCATCCAAGAAAATGAGCTTTTTTTCAACTTAATACACTGCTGCACTCCTTGAAAGGTTGGAATATCAATTGACGGCCGCAAGGTTGAGTCAACTACCGTAATGGAAAATAAATGGATATAGATTACACCATTTTTACAGGGAGAGAAAGCGTGTGAAAAATGAATATCTCTCAGAGTGAAAATACTTGCTCCTCTTTTCAGGACTTTCCCCTCGTTTTGATGAAGTCAAGTTTACACCCATCTCCATTTACTTATCAGATCAAATGGTTGAACACATAATTCTCACATGCATATTAGGCTCTTATGAACCTTGCCTAATGTTTGAGCTCATTTGGGAATTTGGATGCGGGTACAAATTACTACACTCGTTGGCTTATCTGATACTCAAGTACTGTTTCCATAATAGTTGCTGTAGTTTATGTATGCCACTTGCGGTTTAAAGAATGTTATATGTTTCAGAGGGATTTAGTTTCTTTGTGCTTTTCCTCTAGTTTAGCCACAATCCTATAGTCTACGGAAATCTTTGTCTGAGTTTTTAGCCACAGCTATATATTTCGGGCACCAAGTAAACTTCAGACACAACTTTTAACATAGCCCGAGATAGGCATATGATGCAGTTGTAACCAAACATTTTCTCACTTGGGTGATATTTCAAATGCTTTTAAGCTTCTTGTAACTTGGTATTTGGTTTTAACTGTTACTGTAAGAACTATGCATTTTGCAGTTTAATGCGCCGCAGTAACTATAAAAAATATTGCAGCATGTGAAACTATAAAATTCTTGACTATTTTATTGATGATTAATTATGTGATACCGGCAACAGTAAACTTTTGCCTGATTTTTGAACAATTACTTGTGTTTGAAAATCCTTAAGTTCATAACCACGGTAGCATCCTCATGCGCAGTTCTACATAACCGAATTTCTTCTGGGCTACTTAAATTGTTTTGTGTAGAAAACTTCAAGCCAATCAGTCATTACGTTCTAAAATTCTGATTTCTATGGCTGTAATGCACCACTTGTCCGATATTATCGGGTTCGGGTTCTTGACATTGCCACAACACAGACACATACGAGGAATTTTGTGGCGATCGGCAATCGCAAATCGTGTTTGCAATCTTACTCAAGAAAGCGGAACAGACAGACCCGATAATCACATTAATCATTCTATGTCGGGCTAAAAACTGAATTAAGTTTTGCAGTTCGACTAGATTTGCTCAATTTAGTTACAATGCTTTTGGAACATTTGTAATCGAAATCGAGGTTATCCCAAATTGAATACGTTAGATTCAAAATCCGAAACTGCTATTCACAGAATTATGTTTTGGGAAATCTTTCATGACTTTGCTTTCAACTTGAAGTGAGTATAATAGTTATTTTAATACCTTCCATTTTATGTTCATAATGCTCATTCCATTTTGTATTTATTGCGGCACACAGGGTTGTAAACAAGGATTTTAACTTGAACCTTTTTTAATTCACATCAAAGCCATTTGCTTTGAACTAGCAGATGCCAAATTAATGTTATTTATTTTTAATCCGTGTATTGCAAACATAACTTGACTACAAAGACTCCAGAACAGGATGCCCAAGACGCAAGACCACTTTTAGAATGAATTGACTATTTTTATCCTTATGAATTTGCTAGGGAGCCAAAATGGTACCATAACTAGTGACTACTTAAGTGTGTCATGTGTCAGATATATTAGAGCTTTACGCCTGCAATCCAACATGATTACGAAATACATGCCGGGCTATAAAAATGACGCTAGTAATGAACTCGCAAAAATTTTATGTCCAGTCACTACTTTATACGGGAGAAGAAGAAAGTATTATTTTCTTTCATGTAGTCAGCAATTTTATACTGCAGGCAGGCACTACTACCAAATCTCCTACCAACAAACAGGCTGTCCGACCATACACAAGCTATAGTAGCTATGTCGGTTCCATCTAGATCTAACTAATACAAGCAAGTACAAGTAAGTAGTTTACTTCATTCGCATTTTAAGACAAAAAGCCTTGTTTAGCTCAGCCAAAAGCAATCTACCTGGGTAGAGATACAACCCCATTACGCACACCAAAAGATGCCTTTAGGTGAAACAAGTTTTTCCACCTCTCCTCGACCTTCAAATGAGCGTCTCAGTCTTTACGCATACTTGAATTACGAATAAAACATGAATGAGCAGAATGCATGCACAGACTACGTTCTCGCTTCCAGCTAATCCAGCATACATGTATTGGTCAAAACTACACAAAGCGTTATATGGGAAAAAATGTTCCATGTTATAAGGAATATATAGAAGAGGTCAATGGCTCTAGCCAACTGTATTGTCAAATTGAAGAATTTCCAGAGTTCTGCAACATGTGTATGTAGTCATTGTTGCCGAAACTGTGGAAACATTGAAAGCTTAAAAGCGAAGTTATATTTTGTCAAGAAAAGGATAAAGAAATTGTATTGTATTTTTACTGGCTCTGTTGTAACCACGTACTTTGAACTACAGTGCATTTAATATTTCATTACAGAGACTTGTGTGGTATACATTATTTGCCAAGTGAATACCATTGTCTTTAGGTGACATAAGGAATGTGTGACTCGTGTTGTAAAGTTCTCCCTCTAATTTGACTAGAAAATTGCATTAGGGCAAGACTTTGTGCCTATAGCCCATAGGGGAAGTTGTGTATTTTATGTTTCCGTCTGTAAGCTTTTTGTTTTGTGAAACTGTGACAGGTATGACCCCATTATAGACACTTGTTACCAGCTACTAAAGAGACTTCTCCGGAAAGCGGATACTTTTTATATAGAGGACCACATTTTAAAACGTTGTCGAGTCCCCACTCCATTTACGCATGGAATGAAAAGGCAAGTGTAAACATAAATATCTACTTTGCGTTCCCACCCTACGAGATGAAGCGCCCATTGTAATAAAAATAAGAGAAGAATGCAAAAAAGGATGGAATTCAATTGTCACCAGCAGCCATAACCACTCTCTAGTGTGCCCGATAATAGATGGTGTCAAACAGTTGACTCTGCACAGAAGTCACCACCATTATCACCCCTAGTGTATATTGCAAGTGTTATAGTGTGGAACAAAAAAAAATTGCTCATTCTCTGACGGACTGAGACTTTAGTTGGACACTCACAAATTGAGCTCCAGCTTCACAGTTATCTCCGTACAGACTAACATGGGGAAAATGCCATTAACTGAGTCCTGTCTCAGAGCTACATTATTTGTAGCATTCCATCTTTTCATTCTCATTGTGAGAGCAACACATGGGGTGGCTGGGACGACTGTGCAAACAAAATTGGGTAAAATCCAAGGCTTAAAGGAAACCACAGAAAGAGGGACCAACTATTTGGCTTTCAAAGGAATTCGCTATGCAGTAGCACCCGAGAAAGATCTTAGATTCAAGGTTTATATTTTACTTACTTACATAACTGGCTCCACTTTCTTTAGTTAGTTGACGCAGTTAGTTGGTTGGTTATATGTAACTTTGGCAGTAAAACTACACTATGGCCAGTTCTAACAGTGTCCAAGTTTGGCTTCAATTTTCAAGTCAAGCAAATAATGTTTTTACAGTTTATATAATAGAATGCTAAAGCTAAGCAAATACATAATGCTTTTTAACTCATTCCTTTCAGAGTTTAACAAATATATAAAGTTATATAACATAAAGTTTTTTAAAAGTACAACTGCAATGGAACTTAATTGGTAGCAAATGTTTTGTTAGACAAAATCTCAGCTACCTAGAAATTGTAACCTATGAACAATCACTAACTTGCAATCATCCAAAATTAAACAAGTAAATATAATATGGTAGCTTGGATTCGATTTTATACCGAATAGATTTAATATCCGTTCCCAATGAGCACGCATAGTATAGAACCTAAACTCCTTGCATTATTAATCTGATCTCTCTTGAATGTTTAATATGTTAGCCACCTGTACCAATTGGCCCATGGAAAGGAACTTTGGATGCCACATCGGATGGACATCCATGCCCTCAATTAAACATTGGAACGAATCAAGTGATTGGCCAAGAAGATTGCTTGTCGCTCAACATTTACACGGCTGATGTGAGTTTAATTACATAACCTATACTTCAACCATACATTATCATTTACCCCTGAGAGCACATGTGTGCCCAAAAATACGCGCGGAACGAAATTTAGAAAGGATGATTTCGGTAAAGCAAAGAAGTAAATCTCCATGATTTATGCGATTGCATTGGAATAAGTTTGGAACTGCTCATGATGAAGTTGCGGGGGGAAAAGGAAAAAGTCTGCCTTTTTTGTCAGACAAACAGTATAAGGGAGTGTACTAGGCAGTGCTAATAATTCATCTTTGTTCACACAGGTTGAAAAATTATATCCCGTGGTAGTCTTTATCCATGGTGGTGGATTTATTAGCGGCGCTTCGTCTTCTCAGCTTTATGGACCGGATTTTTTCGTGAATGAGCACGTCGTCCTTGTCACACTGCAGTATCGACTTGGAGTTTTAGGTGAGTAAAAATAATAAGCTTAGTTAATAATATTTGACAACTGATGATACTCCAAAGGAAAAAAATCGCTTGCAATCAAAATCACTCGACTGTCAAATTGAGAGTCGTAGTCAAGTGCCTATCCATATTGAAAGGAGTGATACTTACTAGCTACTGAATTTTAAATAATATTTTGTTTGGGCTCAAAAAAGAAAGTTGAAATTTACCCAGAACTGAGTTTATAGAACAGGGACTAGAGATATTTAGCTTCTCATAAGCAGACAGGCAATGATATCAGATCATGTGGCATCACTAAATTGGAGTGGAAGCAAACCAATTTTTACAGATTTAATTAGGCATGTTGTGTGACAACAACTTTTGTTTTTGCAGCGTCGACAAATTCAGGAATGTACTTGAAGTCATGAATGTTGTCACCGAGATGCTGGTTTAATTGTTTTCGGAAGATAATTTTATATCCAATTAATGTAGAAAAATATCACTGACGTTAAACTAACTACATCGTACAGGCAAACTGACACTTGTGTTTTTGAAATTATGTTTCCGATATAAGCCAACTTCAGCCTTCTAAAGCCAAACCCATAGCTCAGTCAGTGTTGTAACACGAACAGACATAAATACCACTAACACTAACTTGCATTTACAAAATCCTCCACATTAGTCAGTTTGACAGGAGCTTGGAAACGATAACTAATAAATTTTCTGAAACTTTATCTCTCTGATTTTTCCCAAGGAATTCAAAATTCCGTTTAGTTTTACACCAAATAGTTTCATTTAGCCAATATCATTCTACCAGTGTGTAAGATTTCCGTAGTCTTACAAGTCCCATCATCAATATACACATTGCAACTATTTAGACGGTGCTAAAAGATTAATGGAACCTAATATTTCAATTCAATAGGTTTCCTGAGCACAGGGACCCAGGAAGCTCCAGGAAATTGGGGTTTGCTGGATCAGTTGGAGGCACTAAAGTGGGTGAAATCAAATATTGCTTCTTTTGGTGGTGATCCTGACAGAGTGGCTGTACTGGGAGAAGGAGCTGGTGCTGCTTCCGTGTCTCTTCTCACACTCACATCCCAAGCCAAAGGCAAGTTCATATTTTATTTGCACAACTTGCCTTATTACCAACTCACTCTCTTATGCTCATGTTGTCAACATGTGTACATGCACATAAATATAATATTTCTCCATTTTCCCCTTTATTTACAACTTTGCATCACATGCATGCATCACAACAGAACACTTTCCTCAACTAACTAGTTAGAGCATTGCAGTGCGCGATAGTTAGTGTAGTATTCTACTGGAGAATAATCTGCTTGTCTGATGATAAGAATGTATACAGCACGTTATGTACACTGCAAGTTATGAGGTTGAGCCAAAACGTAATTCAGCCCTCAAAAACCACAAGTATAGGTAGAATGATTGATTATTCAGATATTTTTAAAAGTTCATTACGTTACGTATTTGATTTGGCGTCCAATTTATCGACGCATTGATCTCTGTTGGAGATAATGTGACGAGAGTATTATGTAACTTCAAAGTAGATAGAAATTGTGATATCACATTAGACTGTCAGGAGTAAATGCACGGGATGAATTCAAGTTTGGAAAGTGTGCATGAGAAAAAGTTGAAATAAATGAAGGCTAGAACGTTGATCAAAGCTCTCAGATTCAGCTCTAATATTGCAAAATAACGCAAACAAAAGGAATTTTTTCCCTTTCACCAATATCATTTCTTTGAATTTATAAAAGCAGCTGTGCAAGTTTCATTGCCTAATCTATTTGGCAAACAAAAGGGTGAATGTCAACGTTATGATTGATGATTCGTGCCTACTGCATTAATTAACGTTCCTCAGCCCTTGTTTTCTACTGTGTGGAATTCCTTAGTGTTCAGCACAACGCACCCAATAAATGGACAGACGTTGATATTCGCACTACAACGGGTATATTTAATATGCCAAATAATGATATTAATTAAATTGGACCAGCATGAGTGAACGTTGAGTGAGTTGGATGCATTTTTCATGATGCCAGTAATTATTTATTGATCGGATGTCATCAAAACCAAGTATTCTCAATTATTTCAAAAATTTCTGTGCATTTATGAAACTAGGATGGTTTGATACGGGATAATTTACTGTACGTGACAACTTTAAGTGAGTTTATTACGATGTAATTTGCGGTATTCATAATGTATGTAGTTTAGTTATTGTCATTAAAACTAATAATTTTGTTTTTTTAATGTTGACAAACTTATTTTGCTAGTAAGTAGAGGCTTCCTGACTAAATTGTGAGTTTTTTTTCAAGTCAGTCATTTTGTACTGACTTACTGAATAATGTAATGACCATTTTAACTCATCCGGTAGAGATGAAGACTGGATTCATTCATGAAAATTTCATTAAGTTGTAATAGTTTGTTGCGAGATGCGCTTTGTTGATGGCTCTGCATTTAGTAGTTTCCAATCAGTAACATAATTATTTTTCATTCAAGCCATTGGAATGATTGGAAGTCTTTTTGATACCGTATGAGTTTGATTGTCCACCACAACGTGAAGACATGAAAGAAACGCCGATTACAATCTAGTTTCATTTTGAATGTGCTGCTGCGTCACTCACACAAAACCAAATGGTTGGGCTCCCTTGTGTTGCAATAGAACGCAATATGTGAAATAGAGTTCCAAAGTTCTCCTGACAATAGGGTTGGGAAATTAATTAATTACATCAAAACCAGATTCTTAGAGAAAGACAAAACTGAGTAAGAAACTTTATTGAAGATAAACAAACTTCTAATTTAATAACAACAGCTACGAAGCACAGAATTCATATCTATAGTAAATGTCGAAACTTTGGAATGTTTTCACAAACTTCTTTCCATAATAACCAGCCAACAAATATACCATACCAGGTCAGTCCATACTTGTCAGAATTTTATTTTCAAAACTACCGTACTTTGCAGAATAAAAAAGTTACTCCATTTTAATCGGATATCCGCGATAAATGGTCGATTAATACAAATTAAATCACTAAATTTGTAAAATGTTGTGAAGTGACCACACTAATTAATTGCTGATTTTTTCAGTCTTCAGAAAAATTTATTTGAAAAAAGTTTGTTTACATTTTTTTGACTACAAAAAAACGACTGCCAACAACCTACAAAAAAAATCTTTTTTGAAATGGACAGTAGATTATGGATTTTGTGCTCACCATTACCAACTCGAACGTTTCTTCCTCGAGCACACTGCAAGTAACTTATATGGTTATTTTATTTACTACACTACAAAGTCAAAAACAACATGCCACAAAAATTGTATTAACATTTTAAAAACTGCTATCCCAATAATGTGTAGCTTCATACCTGACCCCTAATCGCAACTTTGTGCCCAATTTAATAGTCTGAATCCCGGTGACATAGGGTCCGGTCAGACATTGTAAGGAGAAGAGCAAAAATGAGCAATTTAATTAATTAGCAGCCAAAACATGGCAATACTAATGCTGAAAATGACGTGCACCCTGAAATTAGAGATGTCTGTCTACATAGTTTACATGAAATGTGCCTGAAACAACCTTGTAACCAAATATTCTTGTAGTTAACGTCTAAAGCGTGCTATCATCTTTTCCGCAGGTTTGTTCCAGCGCATGATAGCTGTAGCTGGAACAGCACTTAGCCGACAGTATTTCCAAGAAGATCCTTCAGAATCCGCCAGAGAATTAGCCTCCCGTCTCAAATGCAGCTATGAGGATTTCTCAGAGCTTGTTGACTGTATAAAATCATCAGAATCGGATAAACTTGTCCGAGAAGTTAACAATATGTTGGTAAGTTTACTTTTTTTCATTGTGTTGTACCATGTTGCTTTTATGAAGATGCAATAACAATGAAAGAATTGAATTTCTAGTCTACAAAAAAGAGATTGAATTAATAATGCTGTTTTTTTAGTCCTTCTTCACATTTCCAAGATGGTTTGCCCCAACTGTGGATAATGTTTTATTTTACAAAAATCCTAAGAACTTAGTTTCGGAAGGAAAAATGTTGAAAATTCCAACAGTAATTGGACTTGGCCGTCATGAAGGAGCATTTTACTACCCATGTAAGGAAATCGTTGCCAATCTGTTATTCAGATACACATTTGTAGATAATTCATGCAAAGTGTGCATGTGGAAAGCTTTTCTTACTATGACAGCATGAGCATAGTGTGCTTCATATACTAGATATAATGGTACAAGCCCAAATTATGGAGGCTTTTATCTACAAAAATTATTGTATCACAAGAAATGTCGGAAGCTCAATTACTTTCCCCAGGAAAAAATAATGGCAACAGAAAGTAAATTGGAAAGTTCGTAAAGTCATTTAAAAAGGTCAGAAAAAAGGCTTGCATAGATATGAATCTATGTGAGCAACTATATATTTTTAGTACGTGCTTCAGATGAAATTGCCTTAAAGAAATGTGATACAAATTCCGTGTTTATGAAAAATTGTATCCTAAACTCATTAATACGCTGATATAAAAAAACAAGGTTTTTTCCTCAAACGTTTGCAATCACATCTAAATAAGGGAGCCAAACTCATTTCTTTAAGACAATAGTAAACTACTCGGTTTTTACTAACTTAAATTACATTATCTACAAAGTTAGTTTTTCCGAAATCAAATTTTACGGTTTTGCCATATAATTTGTAGACTTTAGGATATGGAATGTAATTTGGTCCGAACCCCAAAACCGCAAATCTGATAAATTCTACTGTGTGTGTGTGTTTTTTTCCTACTTGTACCATTATTTTTCATGTGTGATCCTAACTTGTGTGTATGTGTACATGGTCGTATTACGTAGTAACGTTGAACTCTTTCAATGATGGCAAGTATGATGGGAATTTTATCGACCAGAGGCTCCCAAGAATGCTCCCAGTCATTTCTGAGTTTCAAAGCAAATTGTTCCCCATTGCAAAAGCGGTGAAGAAAAGATATTTCACCAACATAGACGTGGATAATGAGGAAGAATTCCGTCCTCGTTATGTAGAGGTAAGTTCCCTATTCCCACAAATGAGCGTCTGATCAATGTATTCCACTTTATATGGTGGTTTGGTTGCTTATAAAGGGCCAAAACTATTTCATCCTTTGTAGACGTACAAATTACGGCAACTTATTAATAGTGATGAATATTACTTGCTCAAGCCATGAAATATATGCATGTATGAATGCTTTATTCCAGTTTCTTACGGACTTGCTGTTTACTCGATTTTTGAGTGACTATGGGAAAAGTTTGTCAACCAACAATATTCCTGTGTATTTCTTTGTACTGGATTACATTGGGACTCACAGTATAATGAATTTCATAGGAGAACCCAATAGTTACAGTAAGTTTATGAAACTTTGCTTTCTCCTCAAGCACTTGTATGCATCCCAATTTTTCAGTGTTATTTAGCTCAAATGACAATCATTGCTTGTGCTTTTGGTTTGCAACTTTTATTGTGGCTAACACCATTTTTAATTGTTTGATACTATAAGCACTTGGCTCTACGTTTGCCCGCGTTCAGTAATGCTTTCATAGCTGGACGTATGTATATAAATAATGTACTATGTGACGTAAATAATTTGAAAATAATGGATTTTTTTACAACTGACGAAAAAGTGGCAAAGAAGTAATAAATAGAGGCTAAAGTGAAAATGGCGAAATAAATTCTCGTCTTTTTTCTCTACTTCGTTCACTCCTATTCTCACCGCTTATTGAATAGATGTGAACAAGTATTATAAGCGTGCACTACATAGGAATATATAAAGTTCCCGACCCGACTATATGCTATAATCAAACGGTCTTTATCCCGTTCTTTTTTATCCGAAGTAAAACTTTTAGCCATCGAACATAATAAATAATACAGTACATTTGTGGAATTCAGACTCTTCAAACTTTGGTATTCAATTTCTTTGAGGAAGTTTTTAAAGTGCCTGCACAATTATCCAGCGCTGAAAACGTGAAATTACATTATGCGTATGTCAAATGTCCTAGAGTGAATAAAACAGAATGATACTTTCAAAAGACTTGAAAATATTATGAACCAACAAGAAAGGTTTGAAAAAGTTTTCCTACCAATTTATTCTCGAGTAGGTAGCCAGGAATAACTACCAGTATTTTGAAGCATGACCATCTTTCTGAGAGTGATGTCTTTGCAAAGTACTTACAAATAAATTACCCTGAAAATCGTCTTCATTGGCATGGATGCCTGATAGTTCGTAGAATCAACTTGAAGTTGCCCTGTGTGCTAGGATATACACCTTGTTAAAACGAAAAGCAAGGGATCTCGATCAATGTTGTCGATCTGCAATTTTTACAGCTCTCAAATGACTTATCGCTTTCCCTGTACAGAGTGAAAACGGTTTGTGTAATATTTAAACCGGGAGTACCCTAATAGCAAAAACTTTTACTATAGCATTTGCCGATTTGCCCTTTCAAATTGTCAATCTATGAAGGCATAAGATATTGAACCAAGTTAGGGAAGAATTAGCTTTGATCTTCACGTTATCCATGAGACCTTATCTTCATGCATTGACTGTAGCGCGGTTTTGACAAGGCACGTTCTTCATTTTACCATGTAACTTTAAGTTCAAGACTTGTCTCCGGTAGTAATCGTGCAAGCACAAAAAGGATGGAAATCCTGTCTAAAATATCCATATTCATGAGATGTCTAGCGCTTTTGGCAAATAAATTTGTTTCAGGTGAAAATACGTGAGCAAAAACATTGTTTTGAGACCTGAGGACAAATATGGGAATTCAAACTTTGGGTTTAATTTTTCTAATTAAAGTTGGATCACGAATAAATTGGAAGATTGATATAAATATTCATATCTTGTGTGGCGTCAAATTTTGTAATTAATGTGGAAGGACAGGTTGTTTACAGTACCATTTTCCATACTAATCAGACAGTTTGCATTTTCATTCCCATTTAGTTAGTTGTACATAGTAGCTGAAAGTTGTTTAGTAAGACTTGGTTGATTAGAATTAAAGAAATGTACAGCTTTTCCTCCACTTTTTTAGATGTGGCCCACGGTGACATTTTGCAATACCTTTTTACGAGGATTTTGGGTGAGACGAACAAATTGCCTGCAGAAGATGAGCAGTTTTCAAGGAAAACGTTGATACCTCTCTTCCTGAATTTTGTAAAGACTGGGTAAGTGAATTGAATGAAAGAACTGATGCCAATTTCCCAGCTTCATCTGAATATCCTCAATTGTTAATGTCTTTATGGATAGGAATCCAACTCCAAACTCGGCAGCTTTTGGAATTACTTGGCCAAAGTTTGATGCTAAAGAGCAAAAGATTTGCTCAATTGGAAGAGAATTGTCTGTAACTCCAGATTTCAGATCAAATATTCTCAAGTAAGTTCATATCCCGAATCTAATGGGTTTCCACTTGTATCTCTAAATTGAATTCAAATCTACTTTTATGGGATTGCTGGACAATCATACTGTTCTCTTGTTCAATCTTTTACAGATTTTGGAAAAATGAAATCCCTGCTTTGTCTGCTGTGAAGAATAAGAAAGAAGAGTTATAGTCATAGGTTCACGATTTATTATCTTTTATATAGTGAAATAAAGACAAACATTTTACATGGAAAACTAGTATTATTCGTGTTATCCCTTAAATCTTTTCTATTCGATAGTTAGAACTTACGATAGATTACAAGTTCAGAGGAATTATTATTGACACAAATCTAATCACGATGGACGTTTTTTGATAAGAAAAATCATTTTAAACCATATTTTGTGCCAATATTTGTGTGATAGTGTCTATTCATTGTACAATTTCTTAATTGAAAACTTCCTATTTCACACACAGTTTACGAATACGAATAATAACCACAAATAGCAATTATCCACATCAGTCTTTCACATTAAGACTCGATCGAAATATCTACTTAGTTAGCTACAAAACAATCAACTAGCACAATATATGAATTCTGCAGGTCCCTGTGAAGGTAAACTTAAAATGTATCCATCTACTCTGTCATACGTTGGACACAAAGTGTGATCATTACACTCTCCTCAGGCTGGATTATTTCTACAGACATGATATCGTAAATATACAGCGCACTAAATCGTGCACTCACATTTTAATCTGTAACTGATATCACTCCAGTCAATTATTTCTAATTAAGCTCAAACTGTATGCTTGCTGGAAGCTCTGCCCAACTAGAAACAAAACTAAAATAAATAATATCCTCCATTTTACTGACACAGACAAAAGACTGATAGAAATGACAGGAAAATATTCCACTTGATCCTTTGTAGCCACAAACCCTTTATGAAACACTTTATGAGTAGTAAATCAAAATGCCCATCCATGATCACAAAGCCATAATAAATATTGGGAATGTACATTCATATCATTCATTCCACTTTGGACTGGGCTCGTTTGGCTACACGAACAGTGATGCCTCGCTTAATTCTCGTTTTGAAGTCGCACATAGGATTCCCATCTTCCATTGGCGTCCCTTCATCAAAATAGTCTGTATCGGTGCACAACTCCATTTTCTGTGAGCCAAACACAACGGTATAACATAATGGCACACTTGTACTACACAAGATTCATAATCCTTTCGTCAACATTGCATAAGCTTTAGCTATGAAAACAGTTTTCCAATCGTCCCATCATCATGCACACTAACTACTATACATAATACTCAGCTCAAATATCTATTGTTTTAGTTGCATAAACAGTTCATCCTTATAGTTAGTTAGTTAGTTAGTTAGAAGTGATAATCTAAACTGTGCATGCATGCGTGCATTAAGCTATTCAGTGTGGTTCTCTTGTCTCTCTCTACTCATTGATCGTATTAGAAGGGCATTATTGGCAAATCTACAAAATGAGTGAAAGTGGAATAATCATGATGAGCAAACACATTTCTCACTGTATTTTCCTGCTGATTTAAGCTCGAATAAATCTGTAGCACATTCATGCACGGAGAAAACATGAAGTCCACAGAGTGCTGTTCATACTTATATCCCAAGTCAATATTAGTAGTTTCCTGGCTACTGTTTCTCTTTCACTTCAATACACGTGCGAAATGGAAAATACATTGTACATACTTACACACATGCAAATAATTCAAAAGTGAGTGAAACAAAGGTAGGAACTGTTCAAGTTAAGGCCTCAATCCAGACAAAACAAAATACTTCCCTCAAGAAACACTGTACACAATTGTGGCTCAGCCAGCAGCAATGATATATACACAAAATTCTTTGCATATGGTCGATTCAGTAGTCGAATACAAAGTGCCAATAAAATGATTGGCATGTTACTGTTTTAAGAGTCCGACTTTAGATTTAGATGCAGCAAACCATGTGTCATTCTTTGTAACATGCAAACCCATTTACATATGGGAAAGGGTACGTACGCGTAGTGTACAGAGTCGAGTGACTGACTGACTGTAACTGTTATTATTGCTCTGGGTAGCGAGACCGAAATTACCATACAAATATGCATGCATGCAGGCACATGAGACATGAGAGTTTTGCATGGCTCCATTTCAACAGATTGGGTTTCTACTTGGCCACATTGGAGGAAGGATCAAGAGGGGAAAGACACCGAATTGTACTTAAATTTTAAACCAACTCACATGACAAAGAAGACGCATTAGGTTCTCTATCGTTTCCAAATGGAATGTCATGTTTGCCAACGTTTCATTACTCTGTTGAATGGCATCCACCAAATCGTCATTGTAGGGATCGTCTACATCCACGTCGGGCTCTGGGATTCAAAAATATAAATGATCAAAGAACACAAAACAGCTCGGGCATAATTACGTCCTAGTTAGTTAGTTAGTTAGGACAGTAGTTGCGAATGGAGAACTGGGAGAGAAAATTTCAACATTTATTTATTCCAACAAATCTTATCTATTGAGAATTGTTAAGCATTTGGTAAACATTCCAAGTGGGTTAAAAATCCCAGATTTGGCATTCTTTCACTCCAGCTTTTGTACTATAAATGTAGTACATATAAATCAATGGAATACAAATTGACAGTGAGATTTTCAGAGTGTATAATGCTGTACTACAGAATGCAAATACAAGATCAGTATAAGCATTTGGCATAGCAGTTGAGTCTATTCATACGCGTTAGCTGTGAACAATAAAAGTGAAGTGGTGGCGAAATTCATAGTAAGAAAAGCTACTTGAAAAATTCTTTGTTATTTTGCATTGTCAAGAACTTTTCTACCATTTAGCTTAAACACAACAGACAATTTCCCTACACTCACTATTCTTTCTTTTCAACATGGTTTGTTTTTTTGTCAGACACACATATCTTTGTGCACATGTTATGTGCATATGTTTGCATGCAAATTATGAGGATACATCTACACACACACGTTCCAAGTATCACCCTTGATGTGTGTGTGTGCAAGAAATAGTTCTTGTGCGGTTCCTTTCCAAACCATGAAGTAGAAAGCATTTTTGGATCCAACAACTCACGTACACATAATAATATCCCGCTCTCACTTTCTTTCCCTTTGCATCTAAAGCAGCATGTTTTCTTCTGTTGGTTACGAACGTAGACTTTTCCCATGCAAATAGCATTACCTCTAGTGAAACTACTACGTGTATTATATAGAAAACGGGAAAGAAATCCGTGGACGAGCACACG
>Ga0210040_10002443_pt1 | contig 26197 bp, 1 predicted proteins | sample CryGeyCG12114_NA_FD_185462 | JGI IMG/M metagenome (GOLD analysis project Ga0210040, IMG submission 185462) | Groundwater microbial communities from aquifer - Crystal Geyser CG19_WC_8/21/14_NA (SPAdes) (version 2) | ecosystem: Environmental > Aquatic > Deep subsurface > Groundwater | place: USA... | reverse complement strand
GTATATAATTACTTAGTCTATAGCTTTCTAATACTAATTACTAAGATTTATAAAGAAATATAATAGCTTAAATACTAAGAATATAATATTTAAGTATAGTATAATTACTATATATAATACTAAGCTTACTTTCTTTTAGTATACTTTAATCTACTACTTAGTAGCTTCTCTAGTATTCTTAATTAGTTCTTCTAATAGTAGTAAAGTACTTAAAAAACTTCTATCTTTAAAACTAAATCTTTTAGTAATTTTATTAATATATATATTATATACTAGCGTAATTCTTTAGTCCTAGTAATTTCTAATAACTTATATACCTAGAAACTACTCTACTAGCTTTTAATCTTAGATCTTATACTTTACTTTAATTTTATCTTATAGCTTATATACTTAACTTTTATAACTCTTATAGTATAGTAGTAAGATATTATTAATATAAAATAGTATTAAAATCTTTTAATCTTAATTAAAGAATAAGTATAGCTCTTCTTTTATAGCCTTAAAGCCTAGTAATTAGAGTATATCTAAGAACTCTTTATACTAAAGTAGTAGTAAATCTCTTAAGCTATAGAGTGCTTAGTTAAGTCTTATATATATACTATTTTTTTTAAATCTATCTAGTATCTTATAGATTACTAAGTTCTCTACTATAATTATAGTATTAAAGAATACTCTTATAATATTATATTATATAATCTCTATATTAAAGTATATAGTAATTACTATTACTATATAGAATAACTTTATAGCTAGTGTAGCTATATATATTAAGCTTAATAAATCTTTCTCTTAGAGATTACTTCTTATAATAATTCTTACTTTATATCTAAGTAAGAAACTATCTTAATTAAACTTATAAATCTATACTTACTTTAGTAAAAGTAGCTAGCTTATAGTATTTAATCTTTATATCTCTAATTAAGTTCTTTATTTATTTAGTTAATTAACTTCTTTTTAAGAAGCTTCTTTAAATAGCTCTTTATATCTATACTATAGTAATTACTTCTAAGTTATTAGTAGTAGTAAAAGCTTATCTTAATAAAGATAAGTATTTTTTAAAAGTAGTACTTTTAGTATCTACTTAGTAAGTATAGCTACTATAATTACTAAGTTTAGTATCTTATAGCTTAACTACTTATTTTAAGCTTTATTTATACTTAATAAGTAAGTATTCTAAAAGTTACGCTATAGATCTAATAGCTTATCTAGCTTATTAAGTTTTATAATTAATATATAAGTACTTCTAGTACTTCTTCTACTCTCTAGTTAATTATTTTAATTTTAATTTTAAAGTCTCTTTATTCTCTATAGTAAGTACTAGTAAACTAATATATTAGTAGTAGCTCTATATAGTCTTCTACTTAATTTAGTAGTTAGTAGTTAAAATAGTTCTACTTTACTTACTATAGTAGAGGTAAAATAAGTAGTTTAAGTAGTAAGAGTAAATATATATAGTAGTATAGCTCTTAGAAGTCTTAAACTTCTAGTATATAGTAAACTAGCTTTTACTATAAGAGTATATACTTCTTACTAGCTACTTATACTTCTATAATTATATCTTATATAATTACTCTCTATAATCTTTAATTCTAGAGTTATATCTAAAGTAATAATTTTAGTATAATTAACTTAGCTTATATAAATTCTTAAATAGTTACTAGCTATATTCTTATTCTATATAGTATCTACTTACTTAGTATTTTAATTACTTACTAAGTCTAGCTTATTCTTAAGATTCTAAGTTTACTTATTTTTAAGTATTTACTTAGTAGCTAGTTCTTTAAGCTTAGTTACTTACTTATTAAGTAGTAAAATATTAATATCTAGCTCTTTAATTACTTTATTATTATAAAGTATATTAATAAGCTTAACTACTTATTCTTTAATTATACTTTCTTCCTTCTTCTTTTTATAGTATAAAGACTTATTAAAAGTAATATTATATATAGTAATTACTTAATTAAGTATTAGAACTTATATCTTATAGATATTTAATACTTAATATCTAACTAAGTATCTAATATAGCCTCTTAAGTTTACTTTAAAACTTTATTTATCTTACTTAGCTATATACTCTTAATTTACAAGGTATATATAGTAGCTATAAGCGTAAATTCTACTTTAATTAAGTTAAAGATTAGTAGTTCTTTATTTTACTTTTACTAGTTTATAGTACTAGAAGTACTAATAAAACTAGTTCTTAAGTACTTTATTAAGTAATTAATAGTTATAAAGTATAATTAAGCTTATATTATAAAAATAGCTTACTACTTCTATAATCTCTAGCTATAGATTTTAAAAAAGATTTATACTTACGCGTATAACTATACTCTTCTTAATAATCTCTTTTCTTACTTTTTTAGCTAAGCTACTTAGCTTATAAGTATAGGATAGTAGAGTAATATTTTTAATACCTATTTTATTTACTTAATTTTTATACCTTAATCTCCTTTACTATAAGTAAGTTATAGTATTATTATTCTAATTAATATATACTACTTTAATATTATACTTTATATAAGCGCGCTTAATATAGCTAGTAATTACTTCTATAATTAACTTTAGTAACTTATCTTATAAAATTACTATAGTAATCTTACTAGTAAACTCCTCCTTAATTATTAGTACTTATTATTCTCTTAATTATCTATATAGTATATTAAATAGATTTTATAAAATATAAAAGTATAGCTATAGTAATTATTCTTTAGGCCTATATAAGATAACTTAAGTAGTATAAGTAACTAAGTAGTTAGTATATTTAGCTCTTTATATACTTATAATTTTAATATTCTATATAGTATAAGTAAGCGCTTATAGTACTTATTAGCCTAAATATTTAGATTATTAATACTATAAAGCTTTATCTCTCTTCCTAATTTAAGGCTTTTATAATTTTCTTATTATATTTATAATTACTAAGGATAATAAATAATAGTAAATTAGCTTATATTTAAAGAATATAAAGTTATACTAGTAGTAAAGCTTTACTATTACTATATTATTACTAATTATCTTATACTTTAGTATACTATCTAAGCCTAAGTACTATATATCTACTTTTTTAAGTAGATACTTAGAGATAATATTTATATAAAAACTTTTAATAATCTTAATATTTTTTAGTAGTAGATCTTCTATCTTCTCTCTATAGATACTATTAATTACTCTTTTAATTACTTAATTTTTATAACTTAATACTAGAAGTAACTAAGTACTAGTATTAATACTATCTTCTAGTCTTACTTTTCTAAAAGTACTTTTTTTAATTAGACTTTAATTATTAACTAGGTATACTACTTCTTTACTATTAAGAATAGTACTTATTAATAATAGATAAGTAGTATATAGTATACTATATATGCCTAGTATTAGATTATCTTTAAAGTTTATAAAGTTAATTAATATAGCTTATAAAGAACTTAGATAATTAGTAGAAGATTTACTCTTACTTAATTTACTTAAGTTAGTAAGTACTATATTTAACTAGAGCTTTTAATTTAAACTAGTAATTTCTATATAAAGATTAGAGTTTTTAGGCTTAGCTAGCTATTTAATAATCTTAGTATAGTCTAGACTTATTAGTATAATAAGTACTTTATTACTTAAGTATAATCTAGTATATACTATCTCTAATTACTTATACTTAATTAGCTTCTAGCTATATATTCTACTTCTACTTCTACCTAGCTTATATAGATACTTAATTTTATTAGCGTTTAGATTAGTAAAGTGCCTCTTCTTAAGTAGTAATCTTTTACTTATAAATATTATAAATATACTTTTACTTAAGCTTAAACTAATCTTAGCTTCTTATAGTATAAGTAAAAATATATATAATACTTAATCTATAGTTATAGCTTTACTACTAATAGCTACTTATATTATAATTACTTAGTAAAAGTTCTTAGCTTATTCTAGTATAAACTTTACTCTAATTATATTAAGGAAATCTTATATTATAAGGTTACCTTTAACGTTAGTAATCTTAAAAGCTTAAGCTTATATATATAATATTTACTATTATATAAACTAAGTAGTAGGCTTAATCTATCTATTATATACTTTAGCTAAATACTTATAGTACTTTTAGCGTACTAGTATTATATTAGTAAAGTTAATTAGTACTAGTTTATTATATAGCTTTCTAATTAAGACTTAAGAAGTAGACTAGTTTTCTAATAAGAGTATAATTTAAATAAGTATTAGTAGCTTATATATAATAGTCTTATTAATCTAGTTAAGTATATTATTAAGCTTTATAGTAGTTCTTTTCTATTAATTAAGCTTAATCTTTTAAATAGCTACCTCTTCTAAGTATATAATTATTACTTCTATTTAATTATTTTTTACTTTTTAGTAGCTATTATTACTTACTTCTAGTAGATTATTAAGCTTAAAGTAATCTAGTTCTTAATTATTAATTAGATCTTATATCTCTTTTTTTAGATTAATAGACTTCTAGATACTCTTACTTCTATAGTAGAACTTAAGCTAAGTATACTAGTATAGCTAGTCTAATTAGCCTTTAAGTAGTATATTAAGTGCGTTAACTTAGTTATTACTTATTATAAGTATATATATATATATAGATTAGGAGATAATAGAGTAAGTTAATTATTCTAAACTCTTAGTAATATAAAGTGCATAAAGAGAATTATTACTATAATTTTATAATACTAGGCTTATAACTATTAGAGCTAAGTAAGCTTAGAACTTAGATTAAAATAAGTATATTAATTAGATAACTGCTTAAGAGAAGATTAGATAAAAATCTAGTATATATACTCCTCTCTTAAAGGGCTTAATTACTAAACCTCTAGACCTAATCTTATAATCTACCTTAGCTTAAACCTCTATACTATAATAAGTTCTAAGCTTACTTAGCTCTAATAGTTATAAGTCTAATATTATAAAGTTATAGTAATAATTCTCCCTACGCACTCTATATTACTAAGGGTTTAGAATAATTTAAACTACTCTATTATCTCTTAATCTATATATATATATACTTATAAAAAGTAATAACTAAGTTAATATACTTAATATACTACTTAAGAGCTAATTAGACTAGCTATACTAGTATACTTAGCTTAAGTTCTACTATAAAAGTAAAAGTATCTAGAAGTCTATTAATTTAAAAAGAGAGATATAAAAGCTAATTAATAATTAAGAACTAGACTACTTTAAGCTTAATAATTTACTAAACTTAAGTAATAATAGCTACTAGAAAGTAAAAAATAATTAAATAGAAGTAATAATTATATACCTAATAAAGGTAGCTATTTAAAAGATTAAGCTTAATTAATAGAAAAGGTCTACTATAAAGCTTACTAATATACTTAACTAAATAAATAAGACTATTATATATAAGCTTCTTATACTCATATAAATTATACTTTTATTAGAGAACTAGTCTACTTCTTAAGCTTTAATTAGAAAGCTATATAATAAACTAGCTTTAATTAACTTTACTAACTTAATATTAGTGCGCTAAAAGTACTATAAGTATTTAGCTAAAGTATATAATAGATAGATTAAGCCTACTATATAGTTTATATAATAGTAAATATTATATACTTAAGCTTAAGCCTTTAAGATTACTAATATTAAAAGTAAACTTATAATATAGAATCTTCTTAATATAATTAGAGTAAAGTTTATACTAGAATAAGCTAAGAACTTTTACTAAGTAATTCTAATATAAGTAGCTATTAGTACTAAAGCTATAACTATAGAATAGGTATTATATATATTTTTACTTATACTATAAGAAGCTAAGATTAGCTTAAGCTTAAGTAAAGGTATATTTATAATATTTACTAGTAATAGATTACTACTTAAGAAGAAGCGCTTTACTAATCTAAATACTAATAAGATTAAGTATCTATATAAGCTAAGTAGAGGTAGAATATATAACTAGAAGCTAATTAAGTATAAGTAATTAAAGATAGCGTATACTAAATTATACTTAAGTAATAGTATACTTATTATACTAATAAATCTAAACTATACTAAGATTATTAAATAGCTAGCTAAGCCTAAAAATTCTAATTTTTATATAAAAATTACTAGGTTAAATTAGAAGCTAATTTACTATTATTTATTATCTTTAATAATTATAAATATAATAAGAAGATTATAAAAGCTTTAGATTAAGAAGAGAAATAAAGCTTTATAGTATTAATAATCTAGGTATCTAGGTTAATAAGCGCTCTAAGTACTTACTTATACTATATAGAATATTAAGATTATAAGTATATTAAGAGCTAAGTATACTAACTACTTAGTTACTTATACTACTTAAGTTATCTTATATAGGCTTAGAGAATAATTACTATAGCTATTCTTCTATATCTTATAAGATCTATTTAATATACTATATAGATAATTAAGAGAATAATAAGTACTAATAATTAAAGAAGAGTTTACTAGTAAGATTACTATAGTAATCTTATAAGATAAGTTACTAAAGTTAATTATAGAAGTAATTACTAGCTACATTAAGTACGCTTATATAAAGTATAACTTTAAAGTAGTATATATTAATTAAGATAATAATACTATAACTTATCTATAGTAGAGAAGATTAAAGTATAAAGATTAAGTAAATAAAATAAGTATTAAGATTATTACTCTACTATTCTATACTTATAAGCTAAGTAGCTTAGCTAAAAAAGTAAAAAGAAAGATTATTAAGAAAAGTATAGTTATATATATAAGTATAAATCTTCTTTAAGATCTATAGCTAGAAATTATAAAAGTAGTAGATTATTTTTATAATATAAGCCTAATTATACTTTATAGCTATTAATTACTTAATAAAGTACTTAAAAACTAGTTTTACTAGTACTTCTAGTACTATAAACTAGTAGAAGTAAGATAAAGAACTACTAATCTTTAACTTAACTAGAGTAGAATCTATACTTATAGCTACTATATATACCCTTTAGATTAGAAGTATATAGCTAGGTAAGATAAATAGAGTTTTAAAGTAAACTTAAGAAGCTATATTAGATACTTAGTTAAATACTAAGTATTAAATATTTATAAAATATAAGTTCTAATACTTAATTAAGTAATTACTATATATAATATTACTTTTTATAAGTCTTTATACTATAAAGAGAAGAAAGAAGAAAGTATAATTAAAAAATAAGTAGTTAAGCTTATTAATATATTCTATAATAATAAAGTAATTAAGGAGCTAAATATTAATATCCTACTACTTAATATATAAGTACTTAGGCTTAAAGAACTAGCTACTAAGTAAATACTTAGAAGTAAGTAAACTTAGAATCTTAAGAATAAGCTAAGCTTAGTAAATAATTAAAATACTAAGTAAGTAAATACTATATAAAATAAAAATATAGCTAGTAACTAGTAGAAAGTATATACTTTTATAGTAAAAGCTAGTCTACTATATACTAAAGGTTTAAGACTTCTAAAGGCTATACTACTATATATACTTACTCTTATTACTTAATTTACTTACTTTACTTCTACTATAGTAAGTAAAGTAAAATTATCTTAACTACTAACTACTAAATTAAGTAAAAGACTATATAAAGCTACTACTAATATATTAGTTTACTAGTACTTACTATAGAGAATAAAAAGACTTTAAAATTAAAATTAAAATAATTAACTAAAAAGTAGAAAAGATACTAGAAGTATAGTAGAGAAATATAAGGATAGTTAGCTAAAGGGTAATTAGAAGGCTAAGGAGGTAGTTAAGATAAGTAGAATAGATCTAAAAGGGTATTAGACGCTTAGAGAGTATAAATAACTAATAATATACCTAATAATAATATAACTATATTTTTATTAATACCTAATAAGTATTTAGAAGTAATAAATGCTCTACTATATATAGTAACTAATTTATATCTTAAACTTACTACTCTTAACTTTAATAGTAGCTATATACCTACGCTTTTTATTTAGTAAGCCTTCTTAATAGTAGAACTCTAAGAAGCTATTATATAAATAAATATATAATAGCTTAAAGACTACTTAGAACTAAGTATAATATAGATACTAATAGTAAGCTAATAAGATAAAGAAAGATATATAATAGTTTAACTTAACTAAAAGTACTTTAAATAGTAGCTATATATATATAGAAATAACTTATAAGCTAGTAGTTATAAAGATAAGACTCTTAAGTAAGAACTTATAGTAGTAAAATACCTTAATAAACTTATAATAAGAGGATATAATACCTTCTTAAATAATAATAAGAACTAAATAACTATACTTATAGTAAGAAAGACTATATATAAAATATACTATAAGTCTAGAACTATACTAAAGATCTCTTAAAAAGTAATATAAGTCTAAAATAAGAATAAGGAAAATATAGATATAGTAGAGAACTAAAGAAAAAGTAGTAAAGAAAGTAATAATATAGAAGCTAGAAATAGTATAAAAGTAAAAAGCTAAAAAGTATAATAGAAGTATTAGATAGTTAAAAAATAATTAGAGGTAGTATATAAGAATATTAAAAGTAAACTTAAGAGCTTAATTATAAAAACTATAGTAGAGTTTAAATCTATACTAGTAATAGTAAACGCTATCTAGTTAACTTTATAAAGAGTAATTACTTTAATCTTTCTTTTTTAGCTACTAAGCCTCTTATTCCTTATATAAATAAATACTAATACCTTTATAAGTAGCCTATAAAAAAGAGATAGAGATACTATAATAGTATTAAATAGTTAAAATAATATTACTTCTTTTAGTATATAAAGTATACTTTTACTATAAATCCTAAGATAGCGTATACTTATTATCTTTAAAATTATAGAACTTTAGTATAATAAGATCTTATAAGTACTAAGTATACTTCTATTATTTTTAGTACTTAAAGCGTACTTAGATAGTATAGTAATACTTATACTATCTTATAACTTATTACTTAACTTTTAAGAGCTTAAAAGAGTAATAGTAAAGCTCTTATAAATAATAGCTAAGATAATTAGTAAACTTAGTAACTAAACTTTAGTTATTATACTATAAGTCTTTCTATACTTAATTAAGAATATAATAGCTTTTAATAGAAATAATATTATAGAGTTTCTTAAATACTATAAAGATATAGTAAAGTACTATTAGTTTATAGAGAAGATAATAATTAAGCGTTTTATATCTTACTATATATAGAAGTATAAAGTAATTATTATAGCTTTAGAGAAATATAAAGAAGTATTAGAAGAGAGTAACTAGAAAATACTTAGAAAAGGTCTCTAAAGACGCTTTAGGAGTAATAAAAAATACTAATAAAAAAAGTAAGTAGAGTACTTTAAGAAATAGCTATATATATACTAAGTTAAGAATAATTTAGATATATAAGAATACTTATAGAAGTTTTAGATATATAGTAAGAGGTATATTAAAGTAGATATAATAGAGAAAAGCTAAAAAAGCTTCTATCTAGTAAAAGGACTACTATAATACTATATAATAAAAGTTCTTAAAAGATTTACTCTCTAAATAGATAATTAGAAGTCCTTTAAATATAAGAAGATCTATACTTACTTTATAAAGAGGTTAAAAGTTAAAGAAAAAGCTAGAATACTTAATCTAAATAAAACTATTAAAGAGTTAAAATTAGAAATAGAGTTTAAAGTAGTCTATATTACTAAAAGGCTTTTAACTATAGCTTAGACTTAGTTTATAGTAATTATACTTACTAAGATAATAATAGATTAATACTTTTAGCTAAAAGTTATATAAATACTAGCTAGATTATTAGTCTTAAAAGAATACTATATATAAGTTTTACTAGAAGTAGTACTTATATAAAATAAAGTTAATAACTTTATAGATAAGATACTTTAACTTAAGCTTAACTAAATTATATTTAAAGAATTACTTTAGAGCTTTTAATAGATACTTTAAGAGGTAAAGCTTATAAATAATCTAGTTATTAATATTAAAGTCTAATAATAAGCTAAAGAGAAGTTAGATACTTTATACTTCTATATACTATAAGTCTTACTATAAGTAAACTTAGCTCTACTATAAGTATATAATATATAGTTATAAAGCTACTAGAACTTATAACTACTATAATAAGGCTATTAATTAATAAGATACTAGCTATAAAATAATTAAAGATACTAGTCTTATTTAAATAACGCTTAGAGATACTAAAGCTATAATAATTACTAAGTATATAATAAGCTAACCTATAAAAAGAATAACTACTTACTTCTTTATAGATATATTATAATAAGATAGTACTTCTTAGATAATTAAAAAATACTTTAGTAAAGTATACTAGAATACTCTTAGAGATAAGTATAAAACTTAAAAAATAAAAAGTAGAGTAAAATACTCTTAGTAGAAATTAAGAAAAGATAGCTTAAGAAAGATATTAACCTACTTATAATAAAGTTTAAATTTCTAAATAGTCTTAGTATATAAAAGCTACTTAAGAATAATATAATCTCTATTTAGATAGTTACTAATAATATAGAAAAGATATTAGAAAGTAACTACTTATAGTTCTAGAATATATTAGTAAGTCTAATAAAAAAAGTAGATAAACTTTTACTACTAGACTTTTAGAATAATAGTATAGTTACTATAATAGTAATTAATTATAAAGATATACTTTAGTAAACTATAAAACTAGTTTATAGTTAAGTAAGAGTTATAAAACTACTACTAAGAAATATTTAGAAGTAACTTAGTATAGAGTAGATTTTATACCTAAAGAGTTATTAGAGTAAAAATAAAAAGTATTTTAGTAGAAAGAAAGTAGTATAAGATTATATAGTATACTTTATATAAGATTAGAATAAACTAGATATAAAGATAAAAAATATAAAAAGTAAAGAAAACTAGCTAAAAGCTTAGAAGATAATAGAAAGTAACTAGTATCTATAAAAATAATATATATCTAAGAAACTAGAGCTAAATACTTAGAAAATTATTAAATAACTCTTTAAGTTACTTATAAGTATATCTTTAAAGGAAGCCTTAAGTAATATACTAGAAGTAAAGAAGAGATTCTTCTAAGTAAGCTATATAGTAGAAGAATTTAACTTTCTTTCTACTATAATATTTTAGTATATAACTATTAAAGATAATAAGTTTAAAGATAAATTAGATAATAGTAGACTAAGTATATTAGTATAAGTAAATTTACTTTCTTTTAAGTTACTACTTAACTTTATAGTAGTTTAAGCTAAAAGAGAAGTAATTACTAATTATTACTTAATAGAAGCTAAGTACTAGATAGACCTAAAAGTTAGTTACGTTAAATAGTACTATAAAGCTAAAGTTAATAAGACTAATAAGTTAAAAACTAATTAAGACTTTAAAAAGCTTACTAGAGTATAGTAAGAGTATAACTATATAACTAAAGTAGAATACTTATAATATAAATACTTAAAAGTACTAATAGAGATTACTAAATATAACTTCCTAAGCTTATTAGATTCTAGAGTAGAGCTAAATACTATTTAGAGAAAGATAGCTAAAAGAGTAATATTACTTATTATCTTACTACTATAAAATATATAAATAGTAAAGATAATATCTATAAATAGATCTACTAAAGGCTTTATAAGTATTATATAGAGAGTACTAATTATTATTAAGTATATTAAAGTCTATACTAACTTCTTTATTCTTAAGATATATATAAACCTTATTATTTTTAGAAAACTCTTCTTAATAGATACTTAGGTATATATTAAGTATTTATTAAATAGCTTAATATATTATTATATTTATAGTAAGGATAGAGCGTACTTACCCTACTTTATATATATAAAAAGTAATTAGATTAATACTTCTAAACTATATAATAGACTACTTATAAGAAAAGCTAGAAGAGTATAATAATTAATATTATACTCTTAACTTATATATTACTAATACTAGACTTAGTTATATATACTACTACTTATATAACTAAAGATAGAGTAGTAGCTACTACTTAGAATACTAAGCCTACTCTTAGTAGACTAAAGTTTATAATATATAAGCTATTTAATAACTTAAAGTTAAGATATAAGTACTTATAACTATAACTAGTAAAATAATAAAACTTACCTAAGTAGCTTAGACTACTAATAGTAATATATTATAATAATGTAAAGAGGCTATATATATACTTATCTTATAGCTTATAGCTACTTCTACTAATAACTATATATCTAAGACTAGTTTTAAAACTAATCTTTAAGTAAATACTACTTAGATAGAGTAGAGTTAAAGTATATTAGAGAAAGATAAAAAACTTTAAATAAGAATAGCTATAGAATAGCTTTAATTATAAGATCTATTATTTATCTTAAAGAAAGATAAATATTTCTATTAGCTAAGGATTAGAACTATAGAGCCTAGCCTAGATAGTATAATTATAGTAAGTTATAAAGAAAAAGTCTATATACTTACTAATAAGTTAGCTAAAGAGCTATTAGTAGATATTATAGTAAGTATAGTATAAGAAATACTATTAGTACTTATAAGATAAATATAGAAGTAGTTTTAGAATAAATAATTAGTAAAGATAAAAGAGCTAAAGAAAGGATTACTAATTAAAGTAATAATAATAAAAGTAGTATATTAAAAGAGCCTTTAAATAAATAACTCTACTTTCTAAGCTAATATAATATATAAGTATAAGGCTTAGAAAGTATAGCTAGTTAATAATTCTAGCTAAACTATAAAAGATATAGAAAGTAAGCTAGACTAGAAAGACTATATAAAGATAAAGAAAATATCTAATACTAATAGTACTTTAGTACTATTTTAAGACTATTTTAAACTCTATTATATATTATTTCTAAGAAAAATATAAGTTACTCTTAAGTAGCTTAAAGAGATAAAAATCTTACTTACTCTCTAACTATAAAAAAAAAAAATACTAAAAGAACTACTATACTAAAGAGAAGTAGCTCTAGTATAAGAGTTTAGTAAATTAAGTTAAGTTAGCTATAAAGTAATACTACTAGTAAAGATTAATATAATACTATATAAAGTATAGTAATCTAATTAGTTTTCTATTCTACGTAAGCTTTAAAAAGTTATTATTACTATAATTTAAAAGAAGATTAATTAAAGTATACTTAAGCTTTATAAAAGCTAATATTATAACTTATAGTTCTTAGTAGTAAAGAAAGATAAAAGTTACTACTTAATTAATAATACTTAAAAGATTAATAGAGTTATAGTTAGAGATATAAACTTTTTACTTAATTTTAATAAGTTCTTAAAAGAGTTTATAAGCTATATTATTATAAGTTTAATAAACTTCTTCTTTAAGTATAACTAAGTTATACTATACTAAAACTCTAAAGATATAATAGTATTCTATACTCTCTTTAGACTAGTTAAGTAATATATACTACTTATAAGTATAATAAATTTAGTTATAGAGTTTATAAAAGTTATAATAGAGATCTATTAGGACTATATACTATATAAGTATATACTATACTTAGATAATATATATATAAAAGAGCTTAAGATAGACTACTAAAGAGAAGAAGTTAAGCTTAGTATTAAGAAGTTTATAGCTAAATACTTCTTAAATATTAATATAGTCTTTATAGATATTAAGTAAGCTAAAGTAACTATATTAGAGTATAAGTTAGATTTTAGGTACTCTTCTATAGTAGTTATTAGTTACTAGATTAATAAGAATAGATATTACCTAGATTAAAAAAAGATTATAAAGATTATATTATAGCCTAATTACTAAGACTAGAAAGAAACTTAGATATTTCTAGAAGTATATATATATTACTATATATAGATACTAGATTTTACTATTATTACTAAACTACTCTTCTAACTACTATAAAAGAATGCCTTATTTAAATAGTAATTAGAGTAGTAATAAGCTATAGTAACTCTTAAAGAGTTACTATATTTAATACTTATATTAGTTTCTATTAGTTATAATAAACTTTTTTAATTAATTATTATAGCTATAGATAGAAGTAAGAAAAGATAAAAAACTATTTTTATATAACTAGATATAAATAGCTATTAGTACCTAATTAGATATAAGAGTAGTATATAGTTTAACTTTAAGTAAAACTAAAACTTAAGTAAATATAAGTATAAAGCTTTACTACTTATACTAAAGAAGTTTTAGTTATACTTTTATAAAGTATACTTTACTATAAAGATAAATATAAAGACTTTAGTTATATAGCTTTAGTATAGCGTAATAGACCTTTTAAGAGCTTTAGTAATATAATAGCTAGCCTTACTTAACTTATAAAACTTTAATATTATATATATCTTAAGTAAGAAGAATATAGTTACTAATACTCTTTTATAAAGGCTAGAGGAAGAAAGATAGTAGCTACTAAATAAACTTAAAGAAGATATTAAAGAGTTTATTAATATATACTTAAGTACTATATAGCTTTATATTAGAGAGGTAGCTAATTATATACTAAGACTATAATATAGTTAGTATTTAGTAGATCTATTATTTACTAAAGAACTCTTAGATAGCGCGTATAGTAGTAAGTCTTAAAAAATTATAAGATAGATATTATTTAAGAAGTAGCTTAAGTATTTCTTAAAAATAGAGCTAAGAAAGTTTAAAGCTAAAGTAATATAAATAATAGTCTAAGATTAATACTTATTTATATTACTATTAAAGAAGAAGCTACTAAGAAGAGTAGTTAATAGCTTTAAAGAGTAGTTAGAAATTATTAAAGTACTATATAATAAGTCTAAATACTATAAAAAAGAAAGTATATAAAAGAAAGTCTAATTATAGTACTACTAGAAAAGCTAGTATAAATAAGTTAAGTAATATATAGCTATTTACTATAAATATTAAGTTTACTCTTCTTATATCTCTAAAGAAGCGCTATAGCTTACTAATCTACTTTTAATTCTCTTTAGCTAAATAACTATAGATATAGTTTATATACTTACTAAATATAATAAAAAGAAGTTTTTAGTAGTAGCTTACTACTATATATTTAATTAAGTAAAAGCTAAGACTTTTATAAAAGCTAATTTAGCTTTAGTTATTAAATTCTTAGAAGAGGAAGTATTTTATTACTAAAGCTTTCTTCTTAAGATATCTATAGATAGTAAGCTTAAAAATAAAGAATTAGTATAAGACTTATAAGTATAATTTAGTATTAATTAAGTTATTTCTAGTATATATTACTTATAGAGGTAAAGACTAATTAAGTAAGAATATATAGTATTAGTAGTAGCTCTTAAGAAGATAAATAAAAATTAAGTTAATAACTTTTTAAAGGTCTTTTAAGTAGACTAAGTTATAATTAAATAATTAACTAATAAAATACTTACTTACTTAGTATATAGCTAAGAGTATATTTTACTAATTAAAATATCTATTTTAACTTAGTAAGTATTACTCTAGTTAAAAGTTAATAATACTTTAAGCTTATTAGTAACTTAAGTATAATAATTTAAGTAAAGATATATATAATTAAAAGAAGTAATTACTTATATAGTAAGGCTTAGATATAAAAATAAAGACTATTTTAATAAAGCTTATAATATCTAGCTTAAACACTTTTTAGAAAGAAATCTAATATTACTAAAAGACTTATACTAAGAGAAGAACTAATTTATACTTACTAAGTTTATACTAAAATAGTAAAAGTTTTACTATATATAAAAAGTTAAAAAGAAAAAGTAGTATAACTTTAAAGAACTAGATAGAACTTTATTTTAGAGCTAAATACTAAGTAATAAGCTAAAGAAGTTCTATTAGTATATAGAGATAAAACTAGAACTTATTAACTAGTTACTAAGAGAAGATTAAACTAAAGAGTATCTAGTAAAAGTTAGTAATAATAATATACTACTATATAGATAAGATATCTCTAAATAATACTTACTTAAAAACTAAGTAAAGTATTATAGTAAATACTTTTAGTAATAAGTAAAAGTAAATACTTATAAAAAAGTAGATTTCTAGAATATAAAGATAGTAAAGAGAAAGCTAGTAACTATATAGCTATTACTAATAGCTAGTTTTAATAAAAAGAACTATACTATAATAAATAAAGATTAGAGTACTACTAAAAAAAAGTTAAATAAATTTTAAGTAAAGTATAGATATAAGCTAAAAGAGTATAGAAGTAAAAAAAAAAAAAGAGCTTTAGAAAGTAAAGTAAAAGCCTATTAAAAGAAAAAAGAATAAGTAGTAGTTTATATAAGTAAAGTTATATAATTAAGAGCTAGATAAAGAGTATTTAGAAGTTACTAAGAAGATATAATATTTAAGCTATATATAGATAAAGCTATTCTACTTACTTAAGTAGTATAGATAGTATTCTAGAAGCTACTAGTAGCTATATAGTATATAAGGCTAAAGCTTAAAAAAAAGTAAAAAAAAAATTTAGTACTACTAGCTTTAATATAGTAAGTAAAACTAAAATAAAGAATAGAGTAGACTAAAAGAGCTATAGTAAAGTTAGTAAGAATTATATTTTATACTTCTTTAGTAATAAAATCTATATAAAGCTTAGTAAGTATCTCTAATAATAGCTTAGCTTTAAGTATATCTAGATTATCTTTATTTAAACTTATATCTTAAGTAGTATATAAAGTATAAGAAAGGTAAATTAAAAGACTAAAAAACTATTAAAGAGAAGTTAGAAACTTAACTATAAAGAAGAACTTATTAGTATTAGAATACTTTTTAAGTATATTAATACTACTACTATTAGCTTTTAGTTTAAAAGTATTAGATCTAGTTACTATATTATTTATAATCTAGAGCTAGAAATTATTATCCTCTTATAAGTAGAGAAGAGTTAAGTCTTTATTTACTATTTAATTAAAAGTATTTTTAGAAGTAGTATAAGTAGTAGTTAAATTATAATAAGTAAAGTAATTATTAGTAGCTAGTATAGAAAATATATTTTCTTTTATAGTAACTTTAGCTTTCTATAACTTTTATATTTTAATAGCTAGAATTTTCTTAAACTTTTAAAAAGATATTTAAATAAAAGACTCTTTAGTAGCTTAAACTTATATAGTTATACTTAGAATAATAGCTTTACTAAAAGTTATTTAAGTATAATAGTTATAAGAGATAAAGTAAGTACTTATTAGATTATATTACTATAAATTAGAATAGTTTAAGATATTTAAAGTAAGTATATTAAAGTTATTTATAAGATAAAATTTAGGCTCTAGATAAGAAGTTAGTAAGAATATTAAGAAGACTAAGAAAAGCTAAATAAAAGAGCTATTAAAAAACTTATAAAAAAAGAGTAGTAAGTAGAATTATTCTTATATATATAATTTATATATATACTTTAGAATATAATATTACTATTAAAGACTATTAACTAGTAATTTTTAAAAACTTTCTTATTTTTTCTACTATAATAATAGCTATATTTTATCTTAAAGTCTTAAAGTTTACCTTTAAAAGTGTTAATAGTATATTTAGTAATACTTTTATAATACTAGCTAATAAGAGTAATAATATTAGCTTTTAAGAACTTATACTTTAAAGAGTTATAAAAGTAGAAAAACTCTAAAACTATAGTTAAGTATTTAATAAAGTTAAGAAGAAGTCTAGTTATAAGTAAAATATTTTTAGTAATTTCTTAAGCGCTTTATAGAAGAGTAAGCTAGAAGAGCTATAATCTTAAAGTAGAACTCTTTAAGTAGATATAGTATATAAAATCTTAAAAGTCTATAATAAAAATAATATTAATCTCTTTATTTATATACTTATCTACTAAAGTAAAAAATATTAGTTACTAAACTCTTAAAAGAAGACTTATAAATTTAAAAGATACTTATAGTATACTTAAATATACTTATAAGTAAATAGTAGTATACTATAGTTATAGAGCTTAGTAGTATAGTTACTAGAATTACTAAAGATTAAAACTTATTTTAATAGTATAAAAAGCTTAAAAGTAGTAGTATAAAGTTTCTTAAGAATCTAAAGTAGTACTATTATAAAAATAAAGAAGTAAGTAAGAAGTAATTAAAGAGGTTTAAAGTAAGTATAAAGTAAAATAAAGTAGTAGAGTATAGTAAGTAAAGTAAAAGTAGTAAGTATAATAATAATATATAAGATAGTAGTAATAAAATAGATAAAAGTAGAAAGTTTTTATTATTATAAAAAGTAATATTATTATAGCTAAAAAGCTATTAGTTATTAGAGTCTAAGTAAATAAAGTAATAAACCTATATAAGCTTTATAATAATAGTAAAAGAAATTAAAGTTTAAGAAGTTAGTAAGTATAAAGCTAAAAGATAGTTAGAAAAAAAGTTAGAAATATAGAGTTAGAAGCTAGTAATATTATAAAATAAAAAGAGTTTATAATAGAAGAAGAAGCTAATAAAAAAGTAAAAACTATAAAACTTTAGTTTTATACTTTACTAAAATTAGTAGCTAAAAGTTAATAATATTATTTATAGAAGATAGTAATATTACTATAGAACTAAAAGCTTATTAAAAGAGTATACCTTATAGAACTTAGATAAGAGAAGGAATATAATAATATAGTAAAGAGACTTAAGTATATAAGAAATATATAGATACTTTTTAGACTTTAATACTCTTTAAGTAAGCTAGAGAGATTCTAATAGTAATAGCTATAAAAAGTTAGAATATTAGCTAAAGAAGAGCTCTTATAAGGCTTTCTAAGTACTTTTTAGCTACTAAAGAAAAAAAAGAGACTTTTTTCTTTTTAATAGAAGAAGAAGATAAGCTTAGATAGACTAAAAAGAATATAATATATAAATAATAACTCTAAAGTAATAATAATATAGTAAAATAAAAGTATTTAAGGCTCTACTTTATAAAATTAAGCTTAATTATAGATTAAATTTAATATTAAGAAGAGAATAAGACTACTAAGAAGCTCTTAACTATACTTCTAAAGATAAACTAGTATAGTAAAGAAAGATAATAGTATAAGAGTACTATAGTAAACTTAGTAGTAGTAAACTATTTATAAAAGAGTACTTAGATATAGAGACCTTTTATATATAGATATAGATTACTTTTTATAAAATAAGAAATAACTAGATATATAGACTAAGTAATTCTATATTTAAAATAATAAGTAGCTATTAAAAGTATAAATTATAAGCTACTAGCTTAGAGGCTTTAAGTAGAAGTTAAAGCTAGTAAAAGCTTAAAAAACTATAGTAGTACTAATAAAAGTACTATAAGCCTATTTTAGAAGACTAAGTATATAGATAAGCTTATATAACTTATTAGTAAGTTAAGTTTTCTAGAGTAGATACTTAAGCTAATTATAAAAAAGAAATATAGTATTAGTAATTTTTTAAGTAAAGAAGATTAATATATTAAGCTATACTATAGATTAGTTATAGCTAAAGGCTATTTAGTAAAGTAAAGTATAAAAAAGAAGACGCTTAATTAAAGAAGTCTAAAAGAACTACTTTTTACTTACTACTACTACTTAGATTAAAGAAATTATATCTTAAACTCTAACTAAGTTTTTAGAAAACCTACTAAGTAAAGAAAATTACTATTATAATAATTAAATACTTATAATATACTTAGACTACTATACTTTCTTAAAATAACTATTATAATTATATCTACTACTAATATATCTATATAGCTAAATAATAACTAATAAAAAAAGTATTACTTAAGCTTAAATAGCTTAAGAATATCTAATAGCTTTTTAGTTAAAGAAAAAAAAACTAAAATATTTTAATCTAGATAAAGTATCTTATAAGTAGCCTATTAGAAAGATAAACTAAAAAGTTTTTAAGAATAGCTTTAGTAAAGATAAGAAGAAAGTACTCTATAAGTAGTAAAATAAAGAAAGAAAAGTATAAGAAGAAGAAAAAAAAAGTAGTAAAAGTATTAAGCTATACTTAAAAGATAAAAATAAATAATAGTAAGTAGTATAAAGCTTAAAAACTAGCTAAAAGAAGTTTAGATAAAGTCTTAAAGAATACTAAATAAGTATAGAATTAGAAAAGAAAAGCTTAAAAAAGATAAAAATAGAGTAAAAAAGTATTAAATTATAAAATCTAAGAAGACTATATAAAAAAGTATATTAGTATAATTATAGAGCTAATAGTAAGCTAAAGAAGACTTAGAAAACTAAGTAAATATATAATATTAATATAATATAGCTAGTAAGCTTAAATATTATAAGAGTAACTAAGTTACTTAGAAAGTAATTCTAGAGAGCTTTTATAGCGCTTATAAATAAGTAATATAGAAGTTTTAAAAGTTACTAAAGCTAAATTACTACTTCTAACTACTTAATTCTTATTAAGAGTAATACTATTTAAATTATAATTACTTACTTACTAATTATTAGAGCTAATAGTAGAAAAATAGAGAGAAGAAGTATAAAGTAAAGCTAGAACTTAGAGAGCTTTATAAAAGTTAGCTTAGAATTTAATAATAAGATTATACTTATTATTATTAGAAAGCTCTTCTAGTAAGCTAATATTACTAATATTATTATTAAGAAGCTTATTATTATCTATAGTACTAATACTTTTAGAAATAGTAAAGTTATAAAGAAATATATAACTTAAATAGTAATTATACTTATATTATATCTACTTTTACTTAAGAAGACTTACTTATATAAGTAGTATAACTAAGTTAAGTTCTAATTCTAAGTCTAAACTATCTTTAGTAGTAAAAATAAGCTTATCTTTCTTTTTAGTTACTTTATCTTTAGTCATATACTTAAAAGTAGTATTTTCTTTTTCTTAAGTAGCTATTAAAGTCTTTTTAAGATTAGTAATAGTATCTTTTTAAGTTTTATAAGTAGACTTAGATAGTAAAGCTTAAAGAGTAGTAAAGATATTAATATCTAAAAGATACTTAGTACTTAGTATATCTTAGAAAGTATAAGAGATAATAGTAAACTTTATCTAAAAAGTTAGTAAAAAGATTAAAAGGCTAAAGAAAATAATAATAGAAGTACTATTAGAAAACTTATAATAAAAAAAGTAGTAGTTAAGTAAGCTAGTAAAGAAATAATTTATATATATACTACTAAGTATTAGCTTACTATTAAAGATAACTTAAAAGTAATAAGAGTATACTTTAAAGTAATTTATAAAAAGGTAGTAGCTATATAACTTTATAAGATCTTTTTTAAGTCTTAAGAGCTCTTTACTCTTCTAGACTATAAAACTAAAAATAATAGTACTATAAGATACGCTAAAGATAAGAGTCTCTATATAACTATTAAAAAACTTATACTTAGTATTATTATTAAGATTAAAATAGCTACTAACTATCTTTTAGCTTTTATTAATAAAATAAGTAAAGTCTTTAAGAATATAGTAGTTATAAAGTATCTTATTACTACTTTCTTAAGTAAAGAAAGATATAAAGTAAAGGCTAAAATAGAAACTTTATTAGTATTTAAGCTTTATAAAGTTAATAAAGTTATTAATAAACTAGTATAAGATTTTATTATCTTTATATTTAAAGACTATAGTAGAAAATATTAGCTAAGTAGCTCTTAAGAAAAAAAGTATAAAAAAGATAAATATATATACTACTTATTTATATAATTATAGCTAATAATATTATACTTATAATTAAAGAACTTAAAGTACTATAAGCTAGTACTACTTAGAACTATATATAATAGTTATATAGTAATCTTTAACTAAATAAGTATAGTAAAAAAAGTATATATAGTAGAAAGAGTAAAAAAAGTATATAAAAAGTAATTAAAAGAATCTAAAGTAAGTATAAAGTAAAGTAAAGTAGTAAAGTATAGTAAGTAAAGTAAGTATAGTAAGTATAATAGTATAATAAGAGATAAAAAGTATATAGTAAAAGAAGAGAAAAAGTTCTAGTAGAAGTAAAGTAAGATATTATAATATAATAGCTAAAGTACTATTAGTTACTAAGGTCTAGTTACTAAAGTTTATATATAAGCTAAGTAAAGTACTTAATAATAAAGATAAGAGTAAGTAGTACTTTTCTAAAAGTAGTTTAGTAATATATAGATTTAAATTATAAGATATACTATTAGAAGAAAGAAATATAAGAGTAAGAATCTTAAGAACTATAAAGAGTTAATTATAAACTTTAAGACTATAATTTAAGAAAATTTATAATACTTTATAGCTATAAATTATTATAGATATTATAAGAAGTTAAAGAATAAGTTAATATAAAGAGTAGAATTAGTTAATAGTAGAAAGGAATAAGATAGCTATTAAAGGATAATTAGAAGTAGACTATAGACTAAAGACTAAGTATTTTAAGAAAGTAAGATAACTATAAAAGTAAAGAATATATTACTAGTATAAGTTTTTTTTTATATTAAGAATATTATATTAGTAGCCTAAAAGGTAGTTAGAGGTATAAGCTAGTAACTTATATAATATTAAGTAAAGAATAACTAAAAAGTACTCTTCTAAATACTTTTTAGTAAAAAGAGAAAAAAAAAAAGCTTCTTTCTTTTTAGTAAAAGAAAAATATAGTAAAGAAATATAAAGATAGTTAGCTAAAAGGCGATTAGAAGACTAAGGAAGTAGTTAAGATAAGTAGAATAGATCTAAAAGAGAATTAGATACTTAAGGAGCGTAAATAACTAATAATACACCTAATAATAATATAACTATATTTATATTAATACCTAATAGGTATTTAGAGGTAATAAATACTCTACTATAGAAGTACTTATATATTAATTATAGAATTTAATAAGCTAGATAAGCTATTAAATCTATAGTATAACTTTTAGAATACTTACTTATTAGGCGTAAATAAAGCTTAAAATAAGTAGTTAAGCTATAAAATACTAAACTTAGTAATTATAGTAACTATACTTACTAAGTAGATACTAAAAGTACTATTTTTAAAGAATATTTACCTCTATTAAGATAAGCTTTTACTACTACTAATAACTTAAAAGTAATTATAGTAGTATAAATATAAAGAGCTATTTAAAGAAGCTTCTTAAAGAGAAGTTTATTACTTAAGTAAATAAAGAACTTAGTAGAAAATATAAAAATTAAATTCTATAAACTAGCTATATTTACTAAAGTAAGTATAGACTTATAAGTTTAATTAAGATAGTTTCTTACTTAAATATAAGGTAAGAATTATTATAAAGAGTAATCTTTAAGAAAAAAAATTATTAAGCTTAATATATATAGCTATACTAGCTTTTACTTTAGCACTTTTCTTTAATAAATAACTTTTTTTTAGAAACCTTTTTTAAACTCTTATTAGATTACTAATAAACTAATAATAATAGTAGTAGTATATAGGTAATAGCTTTACCTTTATAGTAAGTTCTCTACCTTAATTAAATATTAATAACTACTAGTCTACGCCTCTCTACTTATACCTACGCCCTTTCTTCTACGTTCTACTATTTACTTCTACTTTTACTTATACCCTCTCTTTATATCTACTATCTACTTTATATAACTAATAATAATAGTAGTAACTTACTACTATAAGTTATTATAATATTACTAGTTAGTTACTATTAAAAGTACTAATAATTATAGCTATCTATACCTTACTTACTAGATACTAGAAGTAATTTAAGAACTTCTTTTTCTCTCTACTAAGCTTATTTTCTTTTCTTTTTAGCTTAGAGAGTTATATTTCTTATCTTATTACTATAAAGACTTCTACTTATAAGAGATCTTTATAAGCTTTATATATTTTTATATATTTCTAGATATATATCTTAATTACTTACTTATTACTAATCTTTACTTTAGAGTTACTATTAAGCTTTACTTTAATAGTACCTTTATCCTCTTTATTATATTCTACTACTTATTATTTAGTAGTAAGCTTATTCTAGAAGAAGAGTTTAATAACTAAATATATTACTATAGTATTACTATTAAGAATTAATCCCTTAAAGAAGGGACCTAATATATTTAGTAACTACGTTATTATTTATTATATAATACGAATTATTCTATAATCTATATAGTAGTAGCTTAAAGCTCTAGTATACTAATAGCGTCTTACTATACTAGCTAAAACAACGTCTCTATATAGTAATAATAATAATAATAGTAATAAAGGATAATCTATCCTTAATATAAGATCCTACTATTTTAACTACACTCTACTCTAAAGATACCCTATTATTTTAAGCACCTCTATAACTACTAGTATATTCTACTTCTAAGTATTAAACTTTAGTTTACTATACTACTAGAAGAAGTTATACTAAGCTATAGTAAGCTACTTATATATTAATAAGGCTTTATATAGCTCTTAAAGCTTATATACTTACTTATAAATTACTACTATTTCTATAGCTATTATACTCTTAAATAGCTATATATAATAGCTAGTAAGTAAGAGTATTACTATCTCTATCTACCTATTCTACTTCTTATTATTACCTAGGTAATTACTTCTAAAGTTAATATAGTTAGAGAGTTAAGTACTCTCTTATATATATAAGTAGCTACTCTTAATAATCTAGCTTAAGAGATAAGAGTAGTCTAATACTTAGTAAAGATAATTAATTATACTATTTTAATACCTAGCTATTATAGCTAGTAGGGCGTATTATATAACTAATATAGGTAAGAAGAAGAAGTATAGTTATATAATAGGTATTATTATTTAAGTAGAAGCTAATATAATTATAAAGTTAAGTTAGGATATTAGTATAAAGAAGATATAGGAATACTATAGCTTTTTACTTATAAAGGCTCTACTATTATAAGTTAGTATTTACTTACTTAGTTTAACCCTTAAACTTCTTTAACCTAAAGTATTATAATTATACTATTATTACTATACTAAATCTACGTACAACCTCTAATATTCTTCTATTATTACTAGAGCTACTAGTTACTACTACTATAAAATATAGAATTATATAGTACTATTTAAGGTAGTCCTTTATTAACTATTAGAATAGTACTATTACTATATACCTCTACTACTTACTACTATATTAAGGTGCTAGGTATAGCGCCTATACTACTATTACCTACTAAGCTTAAACCTACTATATTATGTAAATCTACTACTAGTATAACTATACTTTTTATAAAACTAATTATTAAGAATTAAAGTATCTTATAAGACTATAGGCTATACTAAGAAAGAGAATAGATTCTAAAAAGAAAGCTTATTAAAGTTAAAGAAGTAGCTACTATTAATAATAGTTATTATTATAAGAAGAGTATAATGTTCTATAGATATTAGCTATTATAGTTAGTATATAATAATACTTATATATAAATAAACTTACTAATAAAGTAGTAGCTTTAGTAGTAGTAGTAGAAGAAGAAATAAAAAACTCTAATAAAGAAGAAAAGAAGTAACTATAGAAGAAGAATAGGTAGTATATTAAAGCTACTAGTAATACCTATTCTATAGTTATAATAATAAAGAAAACTAAACTAGCTAAGCTTAGCTTAAAGCTAACCTACTACTACCTAAAGTAATTTTTTTAAGAAGTTTAGTAACTATATTTAGGTTAAGGTTTATATTACTAGTTATACCTATATAGCTATTACGTAATATTATTTTAAATTTTTTAATACTTTTATATATTAGGTAGTAGGACCTTACCTATTTAAGCTAGTACTCTTTTTATAATACCTCTATATTATATTCTCTATAACTCTAAAATTATAGCTATAAAAGAAGAGCTATACTTATTCTTAAATTAAAATTAAAAGATCTTAATACTATTTTATATTAATAATATCTTACTACTATATTATAAAAGTTATAAAAGTTAAGTATATAAGCTATAGAATAAAATTAAAGTAAAGTATAAGATCTAAGATTAAAAGCTAGTAGAGTAGTTTCTAGAGATATAAGTTATTAAGAATTACTAAGACTAAATAATTATACTAGTATATAATATATATATTAATAAGATTACTAAGAGATTTAGTCTTAAAAATAGAAGTTTTCTAGTAACTCTACTACTATTAAAAGAACTAATTAAATATACTAATAAAGCTATAAAGTAATAGATTAAAGTATACTAAGAAAAAGTAAGCTTAGTATTATATATAGTAATTATACTATACTTAAATATTATATTCTTAGTATCTAAGCTATTATATTTCTTTATAAATCTTAATAATTAGTACTAGAAAGCTATAGACTAAGTAATTATATATTTATACTAAACGTACTAGAAAGTAATTTAGTATAAGAATAATAATAAACTAGATTTTATAATATATAAAGATATATTATTTACTAATAATTTAG
>Ga0210040_10002442_pt1 | contig 26199 bp, 17 predicted proteins | sample CryGeyCG12114_NA_FD_185462 | JGI IMG/M metagenome (GOLD analysis project Ga0210040, IMG submission 185462) | Groundwater microbial communities from aquifer - Crystal Geyser CG19_WC_8/21/14_NA (SPAdes) (version 2) | ecosystem: Environmental > Aquatic > Deep subsurface > Groundwater | place: USA... | reverse complement strand
AGCTTCGCGAAGAGCTTGCTCCGCTTGGCGTCGACGACGGCCTTCTTGTGCTTGGTGGTAGCCCACTTGGAGTGGCCGGACATGGCGGATCGACCTCCTGCGCTGCGGGCCCCGCGCCCGCGCCGCCTGGTGCGCGACCCGTCCTGGGGCGGGCCCGGCGGGGCTCGGAGCGAGCCCGGCCGTGGACCCGCAGGACTAGGCCGCGCGGACCATCTCGGCGAAGAGGCGGTGCACCCGGGTGTCCCCGGTGATCTCCGGGTGGAACGACGTCGCGAGCAGGTTCCCCGCTCGCACCGCGACGATGGTACCGGCGGCGGGCCCCTCGGGGACGACCCCGAGCGCCTCGACGCCCGGCCCGGCCTGCTCCACCCACGGCGCCCGGATGAAGACCGCGTGGACCGGCCCGCCGTCCTCCGGGCCGGGCGAGGGCCACGGGCGGTCGCTGACGCCCTCCACCTCCAGGTCGGTCTCGAAGGAGTCGACCTGGCGGCCGAAGGCGTTGCGGCGGACCGTCACGTCGAGCCCGCCGAGGGTCTGCTGGTCGTGCGTGCCGTCGAGGACCCGGTCGGCGAGCAGGATCATCCCGGCGCAGGAGCCGTAGACGGGCAGGCCCTGGGCGATCCGCTCGACCAGCGGCTCCCGCAGCTGGAAGATCCGCAGCAGCTTGTCGATGACCGTCGACTCCCCGCCCGGCAGCACGAGCCCGTGGACGGCCCCGAGCTCCTCGGGCCGGCGGACGACCACGGCGTCCGCGCCCGCCGCCCGCAGCGCGGCCAGGTGCTCGCGGGTGTCGCCCTGCAGCCCCAGGACGCCGATGACGGGTGTCGCGCTCACGGCTGACGACCCTACGTCCCCTCCCGCGGCCCCCCTCGACCGCACGAGAGCCCGCCTCCCGGGACGGCGAGAGCTCACGAAGTCCGCCGTCAGGGACCTCCAGGACGGCGAGAGCTCACGAAGTCCGCCGTCAGGGACCTCCGGGACGGCGAGAGCTCACGAAGTGCGCCGGGACGCGCGCGAGCCCGCCGCCCCGAGAGGGACGGCGGGCCCGTGCGGTGGTGCGGGTCGGGTCAGTCCTCCTCGACCACCTGCGCCATCAGGCGCGCCGCGGCGACCGCGTCGCCGCTGACGAGCGCGTGCTCGGCGTCGGCGATCAGCGCCGCCGAGCCGGGCGCGGCGTCGCCGGCGACGACGTCCGCCTGCGCGACGTCGCGCAGCACCTCCACGAGGGGCGCCACGACCTCGGCGTCGCTGCCGCGACCCCGCTGCGTCTGCTCGACGACCGCGAGCAGGCGCTGCCCCGCGGTCTCCCGCGCGGCGGAGGAGTCGCGCACGAAGCCGTCCTCGGTCCAGACGGCCGCGCGCAGCGCCGACCGGACGCGGGTGGCCACGGCGCCGGGTGCGAGGTCGGCCGCGAGCTCCTCGAGCCGCTCTCGCGGCGCCTGCGTCGACAGGCCCCAGCCGTAGGGGTAGGCGGGGTCGTAGACGTCGTCGCCCTGGTTTACCGGGACCTGGTCGGCCGAGGCCGGCCAGCTCACGGGCAGGCGGCCGGTGAAGGGACGCGCCCCGAACAGGACGTCGGCGACGCCGGCGCCCTCCGTGCCGGGCAGCCACGTGGCGACGACGGCGTCGGCCGCCCCGAGCGCGTCCCCGAGCACCAGCGGGCGCCCGGTCGCGAGCAGGACGACGCAGTCCTCGACGGCCGAGCACACCCGGTCGACGACGGCCCTGTCGGCGTCGGTCAGCTGCAGGGTGAAGCCGTTGTTGCCGACGTCCCCCTGCCCCTCGGCGTAGGGGCGCTCCCCCACGACGACGACGCCCACGTCCGCGCCGGCGAGGTCCGCCGAGGCGTCCGGGCTGACGACGACGTCCGCGTCGGGCGCCACCTCGGCGATGCCCTCGGCGATCGTCGTGCCCTCGGTGATGGCGCCGCTGCCGCCCTGCCACGAGATCGACCAGCCGCCGAGCTGGCGGCCGAGGTCGTCGGCGGTGGACCCGGCGACGTAGATGCGGCCCGTGGGAGCCAGCGGCAGGACCGGGTCGCCCACGGGGCCGTTCGACAGCAGGACCTGGGACTCCGCGGCCGCCCGGCGGGCGACCTCCCGGTGCTCGGCGGAGCCGATCTCCTCGGCGCCGCTGCGCACCGCGAACGGCTGCTCGAACAGCCCCGCGTCGATCTTCTCGGTGAGGATGCGCGTCACCGCGTCGTCCACCCGGGACTCGGGCAGACGGCCGGACTCCACGCCGTCGGTCGCCGCGGCGATGAAGGCGCCGAAGTTGTAGGGCGCCATCACCATGTCCATGCCCGCGGTCAGGGACCGCTCGACCTTCTCGGCGTAGGTGCCGCCGGGCAGCTTGTCGACGGCCTCCCAGTCGCTGATGAGGAAGCCGTCGAACCCGAGCTCGCCCTTCAGCAGGTCGACGTTGAGGTCCTCGTTCTCGGTCATCCGCACGACCGGGCCGTCCCCGACCTGGACGGCCGAGTACGACGGCATGATCGTGCCGACTCCGGCCTCGATCGCGGGGACGTAGGGGTCGACGTGCAGGCGGCGGAGCTCCTCGAGCGAGCGCACCCGCGTGATGCCCTGGTCGATCGGGTAGCCCGAGCCGGCCAGCGACGGGTCGTAGTCGGTGCCGCCGTCGCCGACCCAGTGCTTGGCCGTGGCCAGCACCTCGTCCGGCGCCGAGATGTCGCTCGGGTCCTCGCCCTGCAGGCCCTGCACCGCGGGGGCGGCGAAGAGCTCCACCAGCGCCGGGTCCTCCGAGAAGGACTCGTAGCTGCGGCCCCACCGCTCGTCGCGGGTCACGCACAGGCACGGCGCGAAGGTCCACGGGATGCCCGTGGCGCGCACCTCCTGCGCCGTCACGCGGCCCGCCTCGCGGACGAGCTCGGGGTCGCGCGCGGCCCCCAGGCCGATGTTGTGCGGGAAGAGGGTGGCGCCGACCACGTTGTTGTGCCCGTGGACGGCGTCCACGCCGTAGACGAGCGGCACCTGCAGGCGCGTGGACAGCGCCTGGCGCTGGAAGCCGTCGACCATGTCCGCCCAGCCGGTCGGGGTGTTGTCCTCCGGCACGGAGCCGCCGCCGGAGAGCACCGACCCGAGCCCCAGCTCGGCGATCTGCTGCGGCGAGGACAAGCCCAGCCGCTCGGCCTGCGCCATCTGGCCGACCTTCTCGGCCAGCGTCATCCGCGACACCAGGTCGGCGACCCGCTCGTCGGTCGCCAGGGAGGCGTCGAGGTAGGGGAGGCCGTGGGCGTCGATGACGACGCGCGGCACCGAGACCACCTGCGTCCCCGTCGCCGAGGTCACCTGGATCGCCACGACGCGGGCGTAGTCCTCGGCGTCGCCGCCCAGGGTCGGCACGTCGAAGGTGACGACGTCCCCGTCCACCGAGCCGGCCGGGAAGACGACCTGACCGCTGGCCGCCTGCACGTGCTCGCCGACGACGGCACCGGTCTCGGGGTCCTGCGGGTCGACGACGGCCCAGTCGAGGACGAGGTCCTCGGCGAGCGGCTCCTCGCTGGAGAGGTCCAGGCGCAGGCCGGCCTGCGCCGTCTCCCCCGGCTCCACGAGGACGACGTCCTGCGCGGCCGCCACCGACGTGGTGACCACGGGCGCCGGCGAGCCGCTGACGGCGACGTCGTCGAAGCGGTAGTCGACCGGCTCCGGCGTGCCGGGGGTGAGCGTCACGGCGTAGCCCCACGCGCGGTCCAGGTCGAGCGTCCCGTTGCGGGTGGCCTCGTCGCCGGGCTGGTAGCCCGACAGCGCGAAGTCCTCGAAGGGGATCACGACGTGCTTCCAGCGGCTGTCCGCGCTGCCCCACCGGTCGAGGAAGGACGCGCGCCACAGCTCGGAGTGCTCGCCGTCCGTGCCGCCGTCCTTGAGCTCGACGACGATCTCGTTGCCGGCCGTGGGCGAGGCGGGGTTGCTGTCCTGGCTCGCGTACCACCACATCTCGAAGGCGCCGTAGTCGCTCCAGTCCTGCGTCTGCTCCAGGTTGTGGGAGAGGCCGCCGTACTGGCCGGAGGGGATGGAGTACTCCCCCGCCAGCACCTGGTTGTCCTCCGCCGCGCCCGGTCGGTCCATCCCCGTGACCTCGATGCTCGGGACCGCGTCGTCGGAGGCCCCCCAGCCGAAGATCCCGGTGAGGCTGCCGGGCGGCACCAGCGGCACGTCGCCCTCGAAGTCGTCGACGACGAGGCGCTGGGTGAACGTGCCGACGTCGTCGAAGCGCCAGTCGCCGGCGCCGAGCCCGGTGAGCGTCACGGCGTAGCCGCGCACCACGGAGGGGTCGAAGCGCGCGCCGGAGGTCGCGTCCCCCTTCTGGCGCAGGTCGGAGAAGCGGACGGCCACGCGCCGCCAGCCCTCGCTGTCGTCGGTGACCTGCACCTCGAACTTCGTGGCGCTGTCGGGGTTCGCGCCGCCGCTCTTGACCTCGTAGGCGAGCGTGCGACCGCTGCCGCGGCCGAGGAACCAGAAGCCGAAGCCGTCGGCGCCGCTCCAGTCCTGGGCGTCGGCGTAGTCGTGGGTGAAGCCGCCCCAGCCGCCGTCGGGCACCTCGGCCACCGAGGCCCGCAGCGCGCTGCCGTCCGTCCCCTCCCGCTCGGCGGGCACGAGGGACAGCTCCGGCGTGCTGCCCGCGGCCGAGCCCCAGGCGAAGACGGGCAGCGGCTCGGCGTCGAAGGCGTCGAGCACCGTCTGCTCCCCCTCCGAGACCGGTGCCGGCGGGGCGGGCGGCGCGGGTGCGGCGGTGACGACGAGCGAGGTCGTCGTGCGGGCGCCGAGGGCGACGGCGTCGCTCGGCTCGGCCAGGCTCAGCTCGAGGGAGCGGCCCGGGGTCGCGCCCTCGAGGACCTCGACGTCGACGGAGGCCTCGGTCTGCCCGGCGGCGAAGGACACCGTCTCGTCGACCGCGGCGTAGTCCTCGCCCGCCACGGCGTCCCCGCCCGAGGCGGTGACGCGGACGGTGGCGTCGCGGTCCGCCGGCTGCCCGAGGACGACCGGCACGCTCGCCGTCGTCCCGACCTCGGCAGCGGTCGTGGCGGCGGGGAAGGTCGCGGCCGAGACGTCGGTCGTGCCGAGCACGCGCAGCGCGAAGGCCGAGTAGCCGTACCGGTGGGGCACGCCCGGGTCCCAGTCCCACTCCGAGCGCCGCTCCAGCATCTGCAGGCGCACCGCGCGCGCGTCGTCGCCGACCGCGCCCACGTCCACGACGTCGGTGCCGCCGTCGCCGTCGGTGACGACGGCGACGGTCTCCCAGCCGCCCTCCGGCTCGCCGTCCGCGCCCGGTGCGGCGTCGGCGACCTGGACGGCGTAGCGGACCGCGTAGGCGGCCTCCCAGTCGACCTCGACGGCCCGCACGTCGGCGGGGACGCCGAGGTCGGCGGTGACGGCGGCCTCGAAAGCCACGTCGGCGTCCTCGCCGTTGCCGCTGGCCCAGCGGGTCGAGGGGTCGCCGTCGGCCAGGGCCTCGGCGGGGAAGCTCCCGTCGACGTCGTCCTGCGAGGACGTCGCCGTGAGCAGCGCCGTGCGCGCGAGGTCGCGCTCGGGGCCCGGTGCGGCGGCGGCGCCCGCCGCGCCGAGGCCGGTCAGCGCCAGCGAGGCGGCCGCCACGGGCGCGACCGCCCGGCGCAGGGCGCCCGCGCGGCTGCGGGGAGCAGGGGGTGGGGCGAGACCGTCCTGGGGGGTCGGGACGGGGTCCCGTGGTGCGGTGCGTGGCATCGACAGCTCCGTCGTCCGCGGCGGGCGCCGTCGCCCGCCGTCGGGTGCACGCTAGGCACGCCAGGGCGAACCGTCCAGAACCACCCCTGAGCGCCCGCGGCAGCAGCGGCGGCGGGCGCGTCCCGGGCGGTGCCGGCGAACGGTCGGCGACCCGCCGCCCGGGCGCCCAGCACCCCGGGAGGGGCGCCGCGCACGAGGCGCGTCGACCCTCCCGCAGCGGTCGGGCGGGGTCGGGAGCAGGCGGGGTCAGGAGAAGGACAGCTCGTCGACCTGCGCCGCTCCCGTGAAGACCAGGTAGACGTCGAGACGGCCACCGGCGGGGGCCAGCGAGGCCGTCTGCTCCTCCCACGCGTAGCGGCTGCCCGTGGAGGGGACGGGCACGGTGCCGAGGAGTCGGCCGGTCGGGGACCCGAGCCGCACCTCGACGGCGGCCTCGCCCTCCTGCGCGCGCGAGACCCGGGCGGTGACCGAGCCGGCGCCCTGGAGCGCGACGTCCCGGAACAGGACCCACTGCCCGGCCTCCGTCGCGGAGACGGCGTTCCCCGCGGTCCTGCTCGCGTCGACGACGCTCACGCCCGAGTAGTCGTCGAAGCTCTCCGCCTGCGTGGTCGTCGACAGGTCGCGCGGCGGCACGACCTCACCGGCGACGGCCAGGGTCGCGCGGAGCGACTGGTCCTCGGCGTCCGAGCCGACCACGACGTCGTAGAGGCCGTTGGCGACGACGGGCCGGCCCCGGCTCACGTCCCAGTGCGCGAGGTCCTCGGCGTCCAGCTCGAGCGTGGCCGTCCGGGTCGTGTGGGCCGGCACCTCCACGCGCGCGAACGCCTGCAGCTGCTGGTCCGGCGCCTCCGGGTCGACCCGCGTGCCCCGCTGGCGGGTGTACAGCTGGACGACGTCGCTGCCGTCCCGGTCGCTGGTGTTGGTGACGTCGACGCTGACCTGCACCGTCCCGTCGGCCGCCGTGCGCCGGTGGTCGAGCCGCAGGTCGGAGTGCTCGAAGGTGGCGTAGCTCTGGCCGTACCCGAACGGGTACAGCGGGTCGCCCTCGAAGTACTGGTAGGTCATCCCCGTCTTGCTGATGTCGTAGTCGAGGATGCTCGGCAGCTCGGTGTCGGCCGTGTACCAGGTCTGGGTCAGCCGGCCGCGGGGGTCGGAGTCGCCGAACAGGACGTCGGCGAGGCCGTGCCCGGTCTCCTGCCCGGCGTGGGAGGTCCACAGCAGCGTCGGGACGTCCTCGACCTGCGGCATCGTCGTCGGGTAGCTGTCCTCCAGCACGACGACGGTGCGCGGGTTGGCCTCCTGCACCGCGGAGATCAGGGCCTGCTGCCGCTCCGGCAGCGCCGTGCTCTGCCGGTCGTCCACCTCGCGGCCGTTGATGAAGGGCATGCTGCCCACGACGACGACAGCCGTGTCCGCCTGGGCGGCAGCACGAGCCGCGCTCTGGACGCCGTCCACGAGCGTGCGCTGGGTGAACCCGGTCGCCTCCTCGGGCGTCGCTGCACTGATCCGCACGACGCCGTCGTCCCCCACCACCGCGTAGCGCGCGGGGCCGAACCAGGACTCGCTGACCTCGTTGCCGGCGTACCGGAGCACGACCTGCCCGTCGTCGCGGGTCTCCAGCATGAACTGCTGCTGGACGTACCAGCCGTTCGGCTGCTCCTGGTCGTTCACGAGCGTCCGGTCACCGGCCAAGGACAGGTACTGGCCGTTGGCGGCCGCGCGGAGGGTGACGACGCCCTCGCCCCAGTCGGTGACGTCGAAGCTCTGGTCCGCCCCGGCGGAGTCCCCGGTGGCGGCCAGCGCCGCACCGTCCTCGTCAGCCCCGGCGGTGAGGAACCGGCCCGTCGCGGTGTCCTGCAGGGCGATCCGGTCGACGCCCTCGGCAGTGGTGACGTCCGCGCCGGCACCCACCCGCTCGGTGATGCCGTCCAGCGGCGTCACCTCGTAGGGCATCGTGCCGCTGTACCAGTCCTCGTAGAGGGTGTCGCCGAGCGGACCCACGACCGCGACGTCGCCCGCCGACGCCGCGTCCAGCGGCAGCGTGTCGTCGTCGTTCTCCAGCAGGACCATCTGCGCGGCCGCGGCCTCGCGCGCCAGGCGCTGGTGCTCGGGGGAGCCGATCACGTCCGGGGTGATGTCGGCGTAGGGGTCGGTGCCCTCGGGGTCGAAGTCACCGAGGCGGAAGCGCACGGAGAGCACGTGCCCGACCGCGTCGTCGACCTCGGCCTCGCTGAGCAGGCCCTGCTCGACCGCCGCGGCCAGCGCCTCCCGCGTGGGCTCGGGGTTCTCGCTGTTGTCCGTGAAGCTGTCGATCCCCGCCTGCACCGCGGCGGCGTGGGCCTGCGCCGGGGTGTCGAAGTAGTCCTGGGCGCCGGTCAGGCCGCTCGGCGCACCCGCGTCGGTGACGATCATCAGCGGCAGCGGCGCCCAGCTGCGCACGAGGCTGTCGAGCTCGGGGTCCACGGTGTTGGGGCGCCCGTCCACCAGGTTGTACGCCGGCATGACGCCCGTCGCCGTGCCCGCCTCCAGCGCCGGCCGGAAGGCCTCCTGGTAGTAGTCGCGCAGCAGCTGCTCCGGCACGACCGAGCTCGTGACGTCCCGGTGGACCTCGTTGTTGTAGGCCGTGTAGTGCTTCAGCGTCGGTGCCGTCTGCAGGTGCAGCGGGTCGTCCCCGCTCAGCCCCAGCGTGTAGGCGGTGGAGATCTCCCCCGTGAGGTACGGGTCCTCGGAGTACCCCTCCTCGTTGCGACCGGCGCGGGGGTCCCGCAGCAGGTCGACGACGGGCGCCCAGAGGTTGAGGCCGTGGGCGTCCGGGTCCTGGACGTGGAAGCCCCGAGCCTCCTGCCCCACGGCGTCCCCGACCCGCTGCAGCAGCTCGGGGTCCCAGGTGCTGCCCAGCCCGATGGCCTGGGGGAAGACCGTGGCCTCGCCCAGCCACGCCACGCCGTGCAGGGCCTCGGTCCCCGTGCGGAAGGCGGGGATGTCGAGCCGCGGGACGGCCGGTGAGTACTGGTGCAGGAGAGAGATCTTCTCGGCCGTGGTGAGCCGGCCGACGAGGTCGTCGACGCGCACCGCGAGCGGGAGGCTCGGGTCGCGGAACGGCGGGTCCTCGGCGCTCGCGGGTGCCGCCGCCCCCAGCGAGCAGAGCAGCAGGCCGGCGCCGAGCGCCGCAGCGCCGGCCAGCGCGCGGCTCCGGCTCCGTCGGGCGGGAACGCCCCGGGTGGATGTGGTGGACATCTGGACCTCCTCGTCGAGCTCTCAGCACGTCGGAGCGTCGATGCGCTTCGACGATCGTCGGGCCGACCTTCCCAGAGGGGGACCAAGAGGACAAGACCCTCGCCGGCCGAAGACCCGGCGCCGGACGGGCGGGGCCCGGACCGACAGGGGCGGCGGGACCGACAGGAGCGGCGGGACCGACAGGGGCGGCGGGACCGACAGGGGCGGGACCGACAGGGGCGGGCGCCGGGACTCGACCCCGGCCCGACGCGGGAGCATCCTGGCGCCATGGCCGTCCCCGCACGGATCACGATCATCACGCTCGGCGTCGCCGACCTCGCGCGGGCGACGGCGTTCTACCGGGCCCTCGGGTGGGAGCCCGTCCCGCCCTCGAACGGCGAGATCACCTTCCTGGCCACCTCCGGCTCGATGCTCGCGCTGTTCCCGGCGGCCGACCTCGCCGCGGACGCCGGCCTGGAGGAGGGCGACCGCCACGGCTTCCGCGGGGTCACGACGGCGATCAACGTGGACAGCGACGACGACGTCGTCCGGGTGCTCGCCGAGGCCGAGGCCGCGGGCGCCACCGTCTCGAGGCCGGCCGCGCCCAGCCCCTTCTTCGACGGCCTCGACGGGTACTTCGCCGACCCCGACGGGCACGTGTGGGAGGTGGCCCACAACCCCGGGATCCCCGGGTGACTCCCCCGGCGGCGCGAGCGCCGGACGGGCGACCTCGGCGTGGCAGAGTCCGGGACGTGGACCGACCGGCACCGCCCGAGACCGCCGTGCTGGACGTCGGCGCGCTGCGCCGGCGCGCCGCCGAGCTGGACGCCGCCGAGCCGCTGCGCGCCCTCGTCGAGCGCTACGAGGTGCCCGAGGGCCTGGTCTACCTGGACGGGAACTCGCTGGGGCCGCTCCCCCGCGGCGTCCCGGACGCCGTCGCCGACGTCGTGCGGCGCCAGTGGGGCCGCGAGCTCGTCGGCGCCTGGAACTCCGAGGGCTGGTGGGACGCGCCGCAGCGGGTCGGCGACCGCATCGGCCGCCTCGTGGGTGCGGCCCCGGGGCAGGTGGTGGTCGGCGACTCCACCTCGGTGCACCTCTTCCAGTGCTACACCGCGGCCGCGCGGATGCGCCCCGGCCGCCGCGTGGTCGTGGCCGACCCCGACGCCTTCCCCACCGACCTGCACCTGCTCGCCTCCGCGGCCCGGCTGTGCGACCTCGAGGTGGCGCACGCCCGTCCGGCCGAGGTCCCCGACCTGCTGGCCCGCCGGGGCGAGGAGGTCGCGCTCGTGGCGCTCTCGGAGGTCGACTACCGCACCGGCGAGCGCTGCGACGTCCCCGCCCTGACGGCGGCCGCGCACGACGCCGGCGCCCTGGCCCTGTGGGACCTCGCCCACTCCGTGGGCGCGACCGACGTCGACCTCGACGCCGCGGGCGCCGACCTCGCGGTGGGGTGCTCCTACAAGCACCTGAGCGGTGGCCCGGGCGCCCCCGCCTGGGTGTACGTCGCACGGCGCCACCAGCGCGACGTCGACCCGCCGCTCACCGGCTGGCACGGGCACGCCGACCCCTTCGCCATGGACGGCCGCTACGCGCCGGCCGGCGACGTCCGCCGGATGCGCATCGGGACACCGCCGATGATCTCGCTGCTGGCCCTCGACGCCGCGCTCGACGCCCTGGGGGACGTCACCCCCGCCCAGCTGCGGGCGCGCTCGACCTCCCTGGTCGGCTTCCTCGTCGAGGCCCTCGGCGCCCTGGTCCCGGAGCTGCCCCTGGCCGGCCCGCGCGACCCCGCCCGGCTCGGCGGGCACGTGGCCGTCCGCTCGCCGCAGGCCTGGGGCCTCGTGCGCGCCCTGGCGGCACGGGGCGTGGTCGGCGACTTCCGGGCTCCCGACCTGGTCCGCCTCGGCGTCGCCGCCGCGAGCACGACGCACGCCGACCTCGCCGCGGGCGTCGCCGCGCTGCGGGTCGTGCTGGACGCCGGGGAGCAGCACGACGCCGCGCACGCCGTCCGGTCCACGGTCACGTGAGCGCCGTCGGCCGGGGCCCGGGCGCCCCCCTCGACGGCCCGCCCGGCGCGGGCGCCGGCCGCACCGTGCTGGTCACCGGCGCCAGCTCGGGCATCGGCTGGTTCGCGGCCCGGCGCCTGGCCGCCCTCGGCGCCCGCGTGCTCATGGCCTCGCGCGACGCCGACCGGGGCCGGCGCGCGGCGCAGGCGGTCCGGGACCGGGTCGCCGGCGCCGACGTCGAGGTGGTCGCTCTCGACCTGGCCGACCTGCGCTCCGTCGCCGCGTGCGCGGACGAGGTCCGCCGGCGCGGCCCGCTCGACGGCCTGCTGAGCAACGCCGGCGGCCTCCTGGCCGGCCCCCGCCGCACGAGCGCGCAGGGCTCCGAGCTCACCCTCGCGACGAACCACCTCGGGCACGCCGCGCTCACCGCGGCGCTGGTGCCGGTGCTCGAGGAGGCAGGACGCCGCACCGGGGACGCGCGCGTCGTGGCCGCCGGGAGCATGGCCCACCGCTTCGTGCGCCCGCCCGCCGACGAGCGCGGCTGGCAGTCCGAGGACGACTTCTCGCCCTTCCGCGCGTACTGCCGCGCGAAGCTGGCCGTCCTGGTGCACGCCGGTGAGCTGGAGCGCCGGCTGCGGGAGGCCGGCTCCCCCGTGCGCAGCCTCGCCTTCCACCCGGGCTACGCCGTCGACCTCCTCGACCGCGACGACCCGCAGGCCCTGAGCGACCGCCGGCCGCGCGACCGCGCCCCGACGCCGGCCGCGCGCGCGGGGGCGCTCGCGGCGGGGCTGCTCCTGCAGGGCAAGGACGGCGGCGCGCGCCCTGCCGTCGCGGCCGTGCTGGCCCCCGCTGCCGTCGCCGCGGGCCCCACCGGCGCCCGGCTCCGGCGCCGTCCCGGGCTCGTGTGCGTGGGCCCGGGTGGACCGCTCGAGCTCGCCGGGGCCCCGCGCCACGTCCGGACGACCGCCGCGGCCGCGGACCCCGAGGTCGCCGCGCGCCTGTGGGCCCTGACGGCGCAGCTCACCGGCGTCGACCTCGGCCCCTGAGCCGGAGCAGCAGCCCGGCGCCGCCGGTAGCGTCGCCGCCATGAGCGAGCCGGCAGCCCCCGCCACGACCCCGCAGCCCAGCGGCACCGCCACGGCGTCCCCGTCGCTGACCGTCGGCTACGCGGCGATGCTGGAGCAGTTCTCGCCCAGCGAGGCCGTCGAGCTGACGGCGCTGGCGGAGGAGCACGGCTTCTCGGGCTGCATGGCCGGTGACCACTTCGCGCCGTGGGTGCCCCAGCAGGGCCAGGCCGCCTCCATCTGGCCGGTGCTCACGGCCGTGGGCGAGCGCACGCGGGGCGACTTCGGCTCCGGCGTCGTCGCCCCGGGGTGGCGCTGGCACCCGGCCGTCGTCGCGCAGGCCTCGGCGACGCTCGCGGCGATGTACCCGGGGCGGCACTGGCTCGGCGTCGGCGCGGGCGAGGCGCTCAACGAGCACGTGGTCGCGCCGTACTGGCCGGAGGGCGGGGAGCGCTCGGCCCGCATGTTCGAGGCCGTCGAGCTGATGGTGAAGCTCTTCGAGGCCTCCTCGGCGGGCAAGGACGTGAAGTTCCAGGGCACGTACTACCGGCACGAGACGACGCGGCTGTGGACGATGCCCGAGCAGCGCCCCGAGGTGCTGGTGGCCACGGCCGGGCCGCTCAACGCCACGCGGGCCGGCCGGCTGGCGGACGGGCTGATCACCGTCGGAGCCCCGCTGGAGAAGATCTCCGGCCTGTTCGAGCGCTTCGACGCCGGGGCGCGGGAGGCGGGCAAGGACCCCGCGGCCATGCCCAAGGTGCTGCAGCTGCACCTGTCCTGGGCGCCGACGGACGAGGAGGCCGTCCGCAACGCCCTCGTCGAGTGGCCGAACGGCGGCATGAGGTTCCCCAAGGCGGACATCCGCTCGCCGCACGACTTCGCCGCCATGGCCCAGCTGGTCCGCGAGGAGGACTTCGAGGGCCGCATGGTCATCTCCAGCGATCCCGACGTCCACCGCGCGGCCATCCAGGCGCACGTGGATCTCGGCTTCGACCGCGTGTACCTGCACAACGTCGGGCGCGACCAGCGCCAGTGGATCGAGGTCTTCGGCCGCGAGGTGCTGCCCAAGCTCCACCGCTGAGGCGAGCCGGCTCGACCGACGGGCGCGGCCGAGGTCCTCCTGGTGCGCGTCGCCCCACGTCGGCGGGCGCGGGTCTCATCCTGCGGGCTGTGGACCGCTTCGACCTCACCGATCCCGACGGCAACCGGCTCAGCGTGTGCTCGACGGCGGCCGCGCGGCCCTGAGCCGGGCCGCCCTGCGCGCGAGGGCACGGAGCCGTCACCAGCGCCACGGCCCGCGGCGGCCCGTCGTGGACGGCGAGGCCTCAGCAGCCCTCGACCGGAAGGGCCCCACTCATCACGACAGATCGGCTGACCCATGACCAGCAGCTCGGTGACCCGGCGGGACGTGACGTCTCGGGACGGCACCCGCATCGGCTTCTCGCAGCAGGGCAGCGGTCCAGGACTCGTCCTGGTGCAGGGCGCCATGGGCACCGCCGAGCACTACCGCGAGCTGGCAGAGGCGCTCTCGTCGCGCTTCACCGTGCACAGCGTCGACCGCCGGGGCCGGGGGATGAGCCCGCGGCCCTACGACAGCGGCCACGACATCGCCCGGGACGTCGAGGACGTCGAGGCGGTCCTCGCCGAGACCGGCGCCAGCCGGGTCTTCGGCCTCAGCTCCGGGGCGGTGATCACCTTGGAGGCGACCAGGACGCTGCCGCGGATCACGCACGCAGCGGTGTACGAGCCGCCCTTCTACCCCGAGGGCATCTCCTGGGCGCAGATCCCCCGGCTCGAGGCGGAGATCCTCCGAGGTGACCTGCCCTCTGCCCTGATCACCGCGCTGCGCGCCGCCGGGACGGCCCCGGCCCCCGTCCGGGTGCTCCCCAGAGCCGTCCTGCGGGTGCTGGCCGCGGGCGTCCTCGCCGCCGACTCCCGCGCTGCGGGACCGCCGCACATGGAGCTGCGCCGGCTCCTGCCGGGGATCCGCTACGACTTCAACGCCGTCGGCGGCATGGACGGGAAGATCCAGACCCTGGCGACGATCGAGCAGCCGGTGCTGCTGCTCAGCGGGACGAGGAGCCCCGCCTTCCTGCGGCAGAGCGTCCGGACCCTCGAAGGCGTCCTCCCCCGGGCCGAGCGCGTCGAGCTCGAGGGCCTGAGCCACTCCGGCCCCTGGAACGCCAGCCGCGGTGGTCGCCCCGCACTCGTCGCGGAGGCGCTCTCGCGCTTCTTCACCTGAGAGCCGGCCTCCGGTGGGCGCCGCCCTGCGACCGGCACGGGGTGCCAGGTGCTCCCGACGGGTGTGCCGCTCACACGGCCTGTCGTAGGCGGTGGACGGCGGCGAGGGCGGGCAGGCCGACGCGGGCGGCGGTGCGGACAGCGGGGTGCGAGAGGTGCTCGATCGCGCGCAGCGGCTTCAGGGAGGCGCGCACCCGCTCGGGGGCGTAGGTCGCCATCGTCTTGTGGAACCGCAGGACGGCCAGGGGGATGGTGGAGGTGCCGTCGCGGGCGGCGACCAGCTCGGCAGCCAGGTGGTCGGCGTCGCGGATGGCGGTGGAGGCGGCGCTGCCGGCGGTGGGGGGCATGGCGTGCACGGCGTCCCCCAGGGCGGTGACGGGTCCGGCGGCCCAGGGGGTGAGCTCGGCGTCGGGGTCGGCGGCGTGGAAGCCGTAGTACGCGGCGGTGGTGGGGTCGGCGGCGGCGACGAGGTCCCGCAGCTGCTGCGGCCAGGCGTGCAGGGCGTGCTGGGTGAAGTCGAGCAGCCTCCGGCCGTCGAGGGCCCGGGTCGCCTCGGGCGGCATCAGGGCGTCGGTGGCGATCAGGCTCCAGATCACGGCGGGGGGCTCGGTGATCGCCGGGATCTCGCGGCAGGTGGAGGGGTCGACCGCCGCCCGGGTGCTGGCGTCGTGCTTGGTCATGAACATGCCGGTGCCGTCCGGGCCCAGGGCGAGGGCGGCGCCGCCCTCCAGGACGGCGGGCAGCAGGGCCCGGGTGGTGGCGTCCAGCGGGGTGCGGGCGGCGAGCCCGCCGAAGCCGGTGGGCGCCGAGGTGGGGTGCCCGGCGAGGGCCGCGGCGACGCGGGAGCGGGCGCCGTCGGCGCCGACGAGGACGTCTCCGACGTCGGTGCTCCCGTCGTCGAAGGAGGCGACGACCCGCCCGTCGTCGCGGATCTCGTGGGAGACGTAGGCGGCGCCGAAGCGGACCCGGTCCCCCAGGCCCTGGGCGAGCAGCCGGCGCAGCGGAGCCCGCCCGATCAGCAGAGCCTCCTCGGTGGGGTCCCAGGAGGTCACCGACAGCGCCCGCAGGCGGTGGTCGGCGAAGGCGAGCCGGTGGACGGTCTCGGTGGGCACGGAGCTGGCCTGCAGGGCCTGGTAGTGCGTGGGGCTCAGGTGCCGGCGCAGGGCGGCGCAGGCCTCGGCGCTGAGGGCCAACCGGTAGCCGCCGGTGGCGCCGGCGCTGGCATCCCGGTCGTGCACCACCACGTCGACACCGGCCCGGTGCAGCGCGTGGGCCAGGGTCAGGCCGCCCATCCCGGCGCCGATCACGATGACACGCATGGTCGTCTCCTTCGGTTGAGTATCAGGTGACTGTTACCGTACGCCCATGTCGGAGGAGTCGCTCCCCGTGTGGGAGCTCGTGCAGACCGCGCACGTCGTGGGTCGCCGGTTCACAGAGCTGATCTCCGCAGTGGGCCTGACGCCGACGCAGTTCGCCGTCCTGAGGCACCTCGAGGAGCGGGACGGCTCCACCCAGGCCGAGCTCGCCCGGGCGGTCCTGGTCAGCCCGCAGAGCATCGGCGCCCTGCTGTCGCCCCTGCTGGACGGAGGGCTGGTCGTCCGGGACGGCCCCGGCGGACGTGGCCGGCGGTCGGGCCTCAGCCTCACCGACGCCGGCCGGCAGGCCCTCCACCGAGCCTGGGGACCGGTCCGGGCGTTCAACGCCCCGGCCGCGCTGGGTCTGACGCCCGCCCAAGCGGGGATGCTCGGCGAGCTGCTGGACCGGGTCCGCACCACCATCAGCAGCCAGCCGGACCACGCGGCGACGACCGGCGCCAGCACGTCGGGCAGCCCGTGAGCTGATCCTTCGGCGCCGCGACCAGTCAGGTCCACGTCGGCGGGCGACGCGACCGCCTCCTCACGCGCCCACCGGTCTCGACCGGTCGCGCGCTACCGTCCCGGCGTGGTGGACCGAGCGTCGCTCGCCTGGCTGCTGGACTCCGACGCGAGCCTGCGGTGGCAGGTCGAGCGCGACCTCGCCGGGGAGCCCGAGGACCTCTGGCGGGACACGCGCGCCCGTGTCGCGGTGGAGGGCTTCGGGGCGCAGCTGCTGTCCCGCCAGGACGAGGACGGCCAGTGGGCGGGCGGCGCCTACTTCCCGGCTGATGCGAGGCAGGAGGAACCGGGGCAGCCCTGGACGGCGACCTCGTGGTCGCTGACCGCGCTGCGCGAGTGGGGCGTCGAGGCAGCCGCCCTGCGCCCGGGCACCGCCGGGCTGCTCGCGCGGAACGCGCGCTGGGAGCACGACGCGCTGCCCTACTGGGGAGGTGAGGTCGACGCCTGCGTCAACGGCTCCACCCTCGCCGACGGCGCCTGGCTGGGGGCTGACGTGTCAGCTCTCGCCGACTGGTTCGTCGAGCACCGGCTCGCCGACGGAGGGTGGAACTGCCTGTGGGTGGACGGCGCGCGCCGGGCCTCCTTCCACTCCACGCTCATGGCGCTGGACGGCCTCCTCGACCACGAGATCCGCACGGGCGGGTCGCCGGCGCTCCGGCGGGCGCGGCACGACGCAGAGGAGCACCTGCTCCAGCGCGGTCTGATGCGGAGCCTGAGCACCGGGCAGGTCCACGAGCCGTGGGCCACGCACTTCGCCCACCCCTACCGGTGGTACTACAGCGTGCTGCGTGCGGCCGACTACGTCCGCACCGCCTCCCTGCACGACGGCCGGCCCCCGGACGACCGCATGGCCGACGCCGCCGAGCTCATCCGGTCCGCGCGTGACGCCGACGGGACGTGGCACCAGCAGCTGCGCCACGAGGGCCGCACGTGGTTCGACGTGGACAGCGCTCCCGGCGAGGCCTCGAGGTGGCTCACCTTCCACGCGCTGCGCGTGCTCGAGTGGTGGGACGCAGGGGTCCGGCCCGCGAGCTGGTCGTCGGCCTCGACGAGCAGCGACGACCGCTCGTCCTCAGCCGTCGAGCCCGCCGAGGCCCACGACGGCGGTCCGCACCTGCTCCCTGACCGGCGAGCGAGCCGGCTGCCTGCTGCGGTCGCCCCCCACCGGCTGGTCGGGCCCCGGGACGCGCGGGACCTGAGGACGTCCCCCGGGCGCGCGGGCGGAGACCCCCACGCGGTCGGCCTCGCCGCGCGTCCGAGACCGACCGCTGCTCACCCGTCGCGTCGTCACCGGTCGCCGCAGCCGCGGAGCTCGAGGTCGCTCTCGCCCACGGGCGCTAGCGACGCTCCGACGGCTCCCGCCCCGGCGACCCAGTCGTCGAGGTCGTCCGCGAGGTCGTCGCGGCCGCGAGCGTCGTCGAGGCGCACCAGGAGGGCCGTGCACGCGCGCCCCTCGTCCTGCGGGTCGACCCAGGTGGTCCAGGCGTCCCCCGCCCAGGCGAAGGTCACGACGTCGTCCTCCAGGAAGTAGCCCTCGTCCTCCGCCTCGTCGGCGAGCGGCAGCAGCGACAGGGGGAACAGGCCCAGCCGTCCGGTGCCGAGCACCTCGGCGCCCTCCGGCGCCGCCGGTGCCGCGACGTCCACGGGGGCCGCGAGGCCGGAGGACGCCGAGGGGGCCGGTGCCGCGGCCAGCACCTGCTCGGTCGTGGTCAGCGGGTCCTCCAGCAGCGCCGTGACACCAGCGGGACCACGCACCTCGTCCACCGCGTCGACCGCGACGTACCCGTAGTCGTAGGGGAACAGCGTGAGCGCCTCGACGAGCGGGTCGTGGGCGGCGTCGGCGGACGCTCCGGCGCCCTCGTCGTCCCCGGAGCCCTCCCACGCCAGGTCGTACTCCTCCAGCTGCTCGTCGTCCAGCCCGTCGTACCAGGCCCAGGTGACGCGCTCTGCGTCCCCCTCGACGACCGCCGCGTGCGCCGTCACCTCCTCCGGTGAGAGGCCGTCCTCCAGGGGCGCGTCGAGGTCGACGTGCTGGTCGTCCAGGGCGTGGACGAGCTCGTGGACGAGCGTCTCCTCCACCACGGGCGTCCAGCCGACGCCCCGGAGCACGACCTCGCGGGTCTGGCTGTCGTAGAAGCCGACGACGGCCGAGTCCCCGGACTCCCACGCCTCCTGGTACGCCGTCGCGGACGGCGTCAGCCCGAGGGCGGCGTAGGTCTCGGCCCGGCCGTCGGCGGGGTCGTCCAGACCCACGGGCCACTCGTCCTCGTCGGCACCGCTGCCGGACGCCTCCCCGCCCCCGCCCCCGTCGCCGTCGTCCCCGGCCAGGGCCGCCTCGAACGCCTCGTCGTCGAGCGCGTGGACCGGCACCTCCTCCTCCCAGTCCAGGCCGCGCTCCTCGGCGACGAGCGCTCGGAGCCGCGGCAGCTCCTCGGGCAGGGCCTCGGCCACGGAGCGCTGGTCCCCGCCGAGCAGGCTCGCCACCCGCGGGCCGGCAGCACCCGCCACGAGGGCACCCCCGAGGGCACCCGCTCCGAGACCGGAGCAGCCGCCCACGACCAGGCCGAGCGCCAGCCCCCCGGCTCCCAGCGCCCACGCCGCCCGGGGCAGCGGAGCGCGCCCCCCGCTCGGGGGCGGCGCCGCGGTCGCGGTCGACGCCTCAGGGGCGGGGCGGGGGTCGCTCACCCGCGCATCGTCGGCACCGCGGTGCGGCCCCTTGACGCCGGACGGGCGACGTCACCCGTTCGGGTCTACCGCCCGCCCCTCGGGCGGTGCCGTCGGGCCGGCGCCCCGGCGACCGCAGGGCAGGGGCGTCGACCGGCGCGGTCAGGAGTCCCGCGCGCGCTCCTCCTCGTCCCACGCCTGCGTGCGCGCACGGGCGGTCTCCAGCGCCTGGGTCGCCTCCTCGCGGCTGTCGTAGGGGCCCATGAGGCTGCGCCCCAGGCTCTGCGGCCCGTGCTCCACCTCCCCCGTCGAGACGTTGTAGAACCAGGCCGTCCGCTCCGTGTCCGCCATCCGGCCATCGTGCACGCCGCGCCCGCGCGACGTCACGTCCCCGCGCGGCGGCGCCGAGGACAGGGACCGGCCGCGCACCCCGCCCCTCGTGCCCAGCCGTGGCCGCACCCGGGCGGGCGGTGCTTGACTGGCTCCCATGGCCCCACCCGCGCCCACCGCCCCTCCCGGGACGCTGCGTCCCGGCCGGGTCTTCCCGCGCCGGCCCGTGCCGGCGCAGCTCCCCCGGCCCGAGTACGTCGACCGGCCCGCGCCCCAGCCGTTCTCCGGCTCGGAGGTCAAGGACGCCGAGACGGTCGAGCGGATGCGCGTCGCCTGCCGCACCGCGGCCCAGGCGCTCGCGGAGGTCGGGCGGCACGTCCGGCCCGGCGCCACGACCGACGAGCTCGATCGCGTGGGCCACGAGTTCCTGCTCGACCACGGCGCCTACCCGTCGACACTGGGCTATCGCGCGTTCCCGAAGTCGTTGTGCAGCAGCATCAACGAGGTGATCTGCCACGGCATCCCGGACTCGACCGTCCTCGCCGAGGGCGACATCTGCAACGTCGACATCACCGCGTACATGGTCCTCGACGGCGTCGGCGTGCACGGCGACACCAACGCGACCTTCTGCGCGGGCGACGTCGACGAGGAGTCGCGGCTGCTGGTCGAGCGGACCCGTGAGGCCACCGCGCGGGGCATCCGCGCGGCTCTGCCCGGTCGTCAGGTGAACGTCATCGGCCGGGTCATCGAGCGCTACGCCAAGCGCTTCGGGTACGGGGTCGTGCGCGACTTCACCGGGCACGGCATCGGCACGTCCTTCCACTCGGGCCTCGTCATCCCGCACTACGACGCGGCTCCCCTGCACGACGACGTCATCGAGGTGGGTATGACCTTCACCGTGGAGCCGATGCTGTGCCTGGGCACCGAGCAGCACGACATGTGGGACGACGGCTGGACGGTCGTCACCAAGGACCGGCGCAGGAGCGCGCAGTTCGAGCACACGATCCTCGTGACCGAGTCCGGTCCCGAGATCCTGACGCTGCCGTGAGCGCCGCTCCGCAGGCGCCGCGCTCGCGCGCGGTGGGCATCGACATCGGCGGCTCGGGCATCAAGGGCGCACCCGTGGACCTGGTCGAGGGCGTCTTCGCCGAGGACCGGGTGCGCGAGCCCACCCCCAGCCCGTCGACGCCCGGCGCCGTCGCCGACGTCGTGGCCGACCTCGCCGAGCGCTGGCCCGAGGGGCCGCTGGGCATCACCTTCCCCGCCGTCATCAAGGACGGCGTCGCGATGACGGCCGCCAACGTCGACAAGAGCTGGATCGGGACGGACGCCGGCGAGCTGCTGCGGACGCTGACCGGCCGGACCGTCCACGTCGTCAACGACGCCGACGCCGCCGGCGTCGCGGAGGCCCGCTACGGAGCGGCGAAGGGGGTGCGGGGCGTCGTCGTCGTCGTGACGCTCGGCACCGGCATCGGCACGGCCCTGCTGCACGACGGGGTGCTGGTGCCCAACACCGAGCTCGGGCACCTGGAGGTGGACGGCCACGACGCCGAGACGCGGGCGTCCGACGCCGCGCGGGACCGCGAGGAGCTCTCGTGGAAGGACTGGGCGAAGCGGCTCCAGCGCTACTTCTCCGCCCTCGAGGCGCTGCTGCAGCCGGACCTGCTCGTCGTCGGCGGCGGTGTCAGCAAGAAGAGCGACAAGTACCTCCCCCTCCTGGACCTGCGCACCCCCATCGTGCCCGCGCAGCTCCTCAACAGCGCCGGCATCATCGGTGCGGCCGCCCTGGCCGCCGACGACGTCGCGGCGCAGGCGCCGACGGGCGGCCACCAGGAGTAGGCGCTCGGAGGAGGTCCTCGGAGGAGGCGCTCGGAGGAGGCGCTCGGGGAGGGGCGCCGGGCACCGCCCGGGAGGCGGTCCCGGCGCACCCGCTCGGGCGGGGTCCGGCGTGCGGGGTCCGGCGTGCGGGGTCCGGCCAGCGCGACGAGACGGGTCTAGCGCGACGACGAGGGCCGGGCGGGCAGCACGAGCACCAGCTCGGTGCGGCGCCGCAGCCACGGCGGCAGCAGGCCGAGAGCCACGAGCGCGCCGCCGCCCTCCAGGGCTCCTGCGCCCTCGTCGGTCTCGGCAGCCGTCCCCGGCGGATCTGCCGGCGGCTCCGGCTCGGCCGGAGCCGGCACCGGCTCGACGACCGGCTCGACGACCGGGACCTCGGGCTCCACCGGGGCGACGACGGGTGCCGCGGCCGGCTCCTCCACCGGTGCCGTCACGACCTCGGGCACGGCCACGTCTGCGGGCTCCTGGCGCACCGGCTGCTCCTGCACCGGCTGCTCCTCGACCGGCTGCTCCTGCACCGGCGGGTCCTGCACCGGCGGCTCCTCCACCGGCGGGTCCTGCGGGGGGATCTCGGGCGTCGAGGGCGTCGTGACCGGCGGCGTGGTCTCCGGGGGTCCGTCCGGGTCGCCCGGCAGCGGGTCGCCCGGTGCAGGGGGGTCGAGCGGTGCAGGCGGGTCGAGCGGTGCAGGCGGGTCGAGCGGTCCAGGCGGGTCGAGCGGTGCAGGCGGGTCGACCGGTGCAGGCGGTGGGTCCACCGGTGCCGGCGTCGGGTCCACCGGTGCCGGCGTCGGATCGGCGGGAGCGGGCGTCGGGTCGACCGGCGCCGGCGTCGGGTCCACCGGCGCAGGCAGGTCGACGGGCGCCTCCGGCGCCGGCGGCTCCGCGGGCAGCTCGGTTCCCGGCGTCGTCGGCGCGGAGGTGCCGCCGGCGGTCGGCGGGGTCGACGGGGGGACGGGCAGCAGCCCTGCCACCTCCGGCGGGTACGGCGCGACCTCGAGGAGCGCACCGGGGCGGGTGGCGCGCGCGGCGTCTGCGCTGCGACCGCCTGCCGTGCGGTCCGCTCCGTCGCCGGCGGGGGCGGCCCCGGACGTCGCCACCTCGGCGGTGGGCTGCGGCCGAGGCACGGCGTCCACCGCACCGGCGGCCGGGATGCGGACGGTCTCGCCCGTCGCCGAGGCGAGCGCGCTGTGCCCCGCGGCCACCAGGAGCACCACGCCGACGCCGACCGTGACGACCTCGGCGGGGTTGCGGAGGAACCTGCGTGCCGTCACGCTCGTCCTCCTCCGGGTCGCCGGTCCGGCGGCTGCTCGTGCGGCCCCTCGCGGTCCTCGAAGAGTAGCCCTCGACGTCGCCGCGGTCCGTGGTTCGAGACCCCTGGCCGACCCCACCGCGCCGCCGCTCACCCGATCGGCCGCACCACGGGGGGACGCCGCCGCCTCGCGCCGGCCGAGAGCCGCACCGGGGTCAGGCGGGGGGTCAGGCGCTGGGGGCCGCCTCGAGGTGGACGGCCTTGAGCGCGGTGAGCTCGCCCAGCAGGTCGGGCCCGAACCCCCGCCCCTGCCCGCTGCCGCGCCGGGGGTCGGCGGAGCCACCGGGCGCCCCGCCGAAGACGGCGTTGACCTTGACCGTCCCCACCTCGAGCACCTCGGCGGCCTGCAGCGCCCGGGCCGTGCTCGGCGTGAGGACCGTCGCGGCGAGCCCGTAGTCCCCGGCCGCGGCCAGCTCCAGGCCCTCCGCGAAGTCCGCGACGCGCGTCACCGCGGCGACCGGGCCGAAGGTCTCCTCCGTCATCACCCGCATGTCGCCCGTGCAGCCGTCGAGGACGGTCGCCGGGTAGAAGCAGCCCGGTCGCTCGAGCCGGGCGCCGCCGGAGAGGACGCGCGCGCCGGCCTCGACCGCCTCGCGCACGTGGGCGTCGACGAGGGCGAGCTGCCGCTCGTCGACCAGCGGCCCCAGCCCGGTGGCCGGGTCGGCGGGGTCCCCCGTCCGCAGCCCGTCGGCGAGCGCCACGAGCTCGGCGAGGACGGCGTCGGCGACGTCCCGGTGCAGGTACACGCGCTCGACGGCGGTGCACAGCTGGCCCGTGTTGGTGAAGGCGCCGACGGCGATCTGCTGCGCCGCCCACGCCGGGTCCACCCCGGCGTCGACGACGAGCGGGTCCTTGCCGCCGTTCTCGAGCAGGACGCGGCCGCCCCGGGCCCCGACCGCGGCGGCGATGCGCCGCCCCGTGGCCGTGCTTCCCACGTGCGCCACCACGTGGACCCGCGGGTCCTGCGCCAGGGCGGCGCCCGTCTCGCCGTCACCGGCCAGGACGGACAGCACGCCCGCCGGCAGCGCGGACGCGATCCGCCGCGCCAGCTCGTGCCCCGCGCGCGCCGACCGCTCGGACGGCTTGTGCACCACCGTGTTCCCGGTCACCAGCGCCGCGGCGAGCAGCCCGGCGGCCGCCGGGTAGGGGTCGTTCCACGGGGTCAGCACGGCGACGACGCCGCGCGGCTCGCGCCGGACGACGTCCACGGCGTCGACGGCACCGCCGAGCGAGCGGCCGGTGTCGAGGACGCCCGTGACGGCGGCTTCCTCGAGCAGCTCGGCGGCCACCTCGGCGGAGGCGCGGGACTGCCCGAGGAGGCGCCCCGTCGTGGCCGTGAGCAGCGCGCCCAGCTCCTCGGCGTCCGCGCGGACCGCGGCGGCCGCGGCGCGCAGCGCGGCCGCGCGATCCCCCGGCGACGTGCGCCGCCAGCCGGCCCGCGCCCCGTCGGCGGCCGCGACGGCGCGCTCGACCTCCTCGGCCGTGGCGGGCACCACCTCGCCGAGGAGGTCACCGGTGGTGGGGTCCACGACGCGCAGCACCCGGTCGCCGCCGGCGGCGACCGGCTCGCCCCCGACGAGGTGCTCGGCCAGCCGCTGCCCGGCCAGCCGCTGCGCGGCGGGTCCGTCGCCGGACGCGGACCCGCTCCCGGCGGGGACGTCGCGGCCGGGGACGAGCGCGGGGGACGAGGGCTCGGGCGCGGAGGACTGGGGGGAGGTCACGGGGTCCTGTTCTACCGGTCTGCGGTCGCTGCGCCGAACGGGCGACGACCGCGCGGACCCGCCGTCCGCGCGCGCCGGACCTGCGTAGTAGGAAGTGCCCCATGCGCGTCCTCGGCGTCAACGCCGTCTTCCACGACCCCGCTGCCGCCCTCGTCGTCGACGGCTCCGTCGTCGCCGCCGCCGAGGAGGAGCGCTTCAGCCGCCGCAAGCACGGCAAGCGGCCGGTCCCCTTCGCCGCCTGGGAGCTCCCCGAGCTCGCCATGCGCTGGTGCCTGTCCGAGGCCGGCCTGGAGCCCGCCGACCTCGACGCGGTCGCCTACTCCTACGACGCGTCCTGGTGCCTGCCCGCGGAGGACATGGGCCTGTCGGACCCGTGGGACCACCTGCGGACGACCTACGCGGAGAAGGCTGCCGGGTTCCTGGCCACGGCCCTGCCGGGGCTGGACCGCGACAAGGTCGTGATGGTCCGCCACCACGTCGCCCACGCCGCCTCGGCGGGCCTCGCGGTGGCCGGCGACTCGAGCGTGCTCGTGCTCGACGGCCGCGGCGAGCGCGCCTCGCACCTCGCGGGCCGCTACGTCGACGGGAAGCTCGACGTCCTCGCGACGACGGACCTGCCCGACTCGGTCGGCCTGGTCTACGAGTCGCTCACCGAGCACCTGGGCTTCCTGCGCAGCAGCGACGAGTTCAAGGTGATGGCCCTGGCCTCCTACGGCGAGCCCCGCTTCGCGGACGCGCTCCGCGAGCACCTGCACGCCACCGGGGACGGCCGCTACGTGGCCCGCGAGCCCGACTGGACGCGCTTCGCGCCCCGACGGGTCGACGACGGCACCTGGGGCGGAGCGCACGCCGACCTGGCGGCGTCGGTGCAGCTGCTCGTCGAGGAGCTGCTCGTCGACCTCGCCACGTGGCTGCACGGGCGCACCGGCGACCGGGTGCTCACCATGGCCGGCGGCATCGCGCTCAACTGCGTGGCCAACAGCCGGGTCTGGCGCGAGTCGCCCTTCGAGGAGGTCTGGGTCCAGCCCGCCTCCGGGGACTCCGGCACCGCCCTCGGCGCCGCGCTCCAGGTCAGCGCCGACGCCGGGGTCCGCCCGCAGCCGATGCCGGGGGCCGACCTCGGCCGCTCCTGGAGCGACGACGAGCTCGCCGGCTGGCTGCGCACCGCGCGGGTCCCCTTCACGACCCCGGACGACCTCGCCGGCGAGGTGGCCGACGTCCTGGCCGGCGACGGCGTCGTCGCCTGGTTCGACGGCCGCGCCGAGTTCGGGCCCCGGGCGCTGGGGCGCCGCTCGCTCATGGCCCACCCCGGCCGCGCGGAGAACCTCGAGCGCCTCAACGACGTCAAGGGCCGCGAGCAGTTCCGGCCCGTCGCGCCGATGGTCCTCGCCGAGCGCGCGCAGGAGATCTTCACCGACGGCCCGTTCCCCAGCCCGTACATGCTCTTCGTGCACACCGTCCGCCCGGAGTGGCGCGAGCGCATCCCCGCCGTCACGCACGTCGACGGCACCGCGCGCATCCAGACGGTCGACGCGGCTGGCACGCCGCGCGTCGCCGCGCTGCTGGAGGCCTTCGCCGAGCGCACCGGGCTGCCCGTCGTCGTGAACACGAGCCTCAACACGGCCGGTCGGCCGATGGTCGACGACCCCCGCGACGCCCTCGAGCTGTTCGGCTCCGCGCCCGTGGACGTGCTCGTGCTCGGGCCGCACCTGGTCCGCCGCGCCGACGCCTTCGCCGCGTGAGCGAGGTCGCCCACGACGTCGTCGTCCCGAGCATCGGCCGCCCCAGCCTGCTGGCGCTGCTGCGCAGCCTCGCGGCGCAGGACGGGCGCCCGCCGGCCGAGGTGGTCGTCGTCGACGACCGCCGGGAGCCGGACCCGGCCCTCGAGGAGCAGCTCCTCGCGGGCCTCGCCGGCGCCGGCGGGGAGGCGCCGTGGCGGCTGCGCGTCGTCCGCAGCCGCGGGCGCGGACCGGCCGGGGCGCGCAACCTCGGGTGGCGCGTGACGTCCTCGCCGTGGGTGGCCTTCCTGGACGACGACGTGCTGCTGCCGGCCGGGTGGTCGCGCGGGCTCGCCGCGGACCTCGCGCGCTGCGCGGACGACGTCGGCGGCTCCCAGGGCCGCCTCGACGTGCCCCTGCCCGCAGGACGGCGACCGACCGACTGGGAGCGGGGCACCAAGGGCCTGGAGACCGCGGCCTGGGCGACGGCCGACATGGCC
>Ga0210040_10002441_pt1 | contig 26202 bp, 28 predicted proteins | sample CryGeyCG12114_NA_FD_185462 | JGI IMG/M metagenome (GOLD analysis project Ga0210040, IMG submission 185462) | Groundwater microbial communities from aquifer - Crystal Geyser CG19_WC_8/21/14_NA (SPAdes) (version 2) | ecosystem: Environmental > Aquatic > Deep subsurface > Groundwater | place: USA... | reverse complement strand
GTTTTACAACATCCGACTACCGAAAAACGATAAAAACCCCTAATTATTATTACTGGTTTTTTTAAATATTAATATAAATAATTCCTTATAAACCGGCTTCGTTAATACCCTCTTGCTGAGGTTTATTATTCGATACTTTTCTTTTCGCACATTTCAGATCTCGGATGTGGTTTGTTTTCGTCAACATTGATCATCGAATTTTCTGGATAGCTAAACTTAAATTAATAAGGAAAATTGACAATATAATAATCACAGAAGAGTATTCGGGGAATTTTCACTTTAGAAAACCTCTTGTAAAGAAGGTTTCGAAACAGGATTGGTAAACTGTAAGTCATATTGTTTGTATTTTTTGTTGCAAAGTTTGATTGCCTTTAAAGACTACCGCCGTAATTTAATTTAAATGTAAATTTGATAGATCTTCCAAAATTCTACAAAAATGGCCGAGTTTTCATTGGACCCAAGTCTTCTCGAAAATATCAAGACGTTTGTAAATGTCTTGAAAGAACATCCCAAAATGCTGGAAAGTCCACAGTTGTCCTTTTTTAGGGACTACTTGCAGTCATTGGGCCTGAGGGTTAGTTACTCACATTGGTTGACGTATTTTACTCTTTGGATAGGAAATAAAAGGGATAGTACATGTACAGCGCACATCATAAACGCATTTATAAACCACCCCTTATTCAAAATTCCATCGCGCAGCCAAATCTACCCGTGTATAGGTAGGTGAGGCAACGTCATCTGCACCGTAGTACCCTTGACCTTTCTCAACGGATTCGGATCAGCGCCCCACTTTTATCAGAGAGTTAATAATACGTTGTGGTTGTGTTGATTTTGGTATTTTTTAAATCTTTTTTACCAGTAAATTCTACAACATATTCCTAAGCGTGTAGTTTCCTATAGATGTATGCTTCTACTGTCTAACAATAAAGTTCGTAATGTACAGTTGTAAAAATAATATCATATCTCAGGCAATTCTGTTTGGTTCTTAGTTGCCAACTAGTAGTGGTCCAGCTGGTGCCGAAAAACCATCGTTTGAACCCAAAGCGGACCCAAGTGCACCGCCTGAGATGGATATGGATCTTGACGAAGAGCCTGAAGAGCCATATCCTGCTTTGGACGAGGAAGGAGTCATAGGTTAGATAAGTTCCAGGTTCCTGTTCATTGTAGCCAGCAGCTCATTATTCTATCTAATGTATCTATTTTTAAATTCTATTGCAGAAGCTGATCAGCCCGATCCAAACCAAGAAATGGGAGATCCCGATAAAACTCCGTCAGAAGAAGACATTGAAAAAGCTCAAGAATGCAGAGGAGCTGCTGCTGAAGCTTTTTCATCTGGAAACGTGGATGAGGCGATTAAAAAGTATACAGAAGCCATCAAATTCAATGGGGGCTCTGCAGCATATTTCGCCAAAAGAGGACAGGCCTATCTCAAATTGAATAAACCAAATGCTTGCATCCGAGATTGTAGCCATGCTTTGCAGATAAACCCGGATTCTGCCGTGGCATTTAAATTTCGTGGTCGGGCTCATCGGTAAGTCCACTTAGTCCACCAATAATTTTTGAACGGTTTTTATGTCTATATGTTATTCATTATCTGTGGACAATTTTGTCACAGATTGCTGGGTCATTGGGCTGAAGCTGCCAAGGATTTGCGTCAAGCCTGTAAAATAGACTTTGATGAGCAAGCTGACGAATGGTTGAAAGAAGTCACTCCAAATGTACGTTTTCTTTTATTATTGATTTGCTTTTACATTGGCGTGTCGCTTAAGAACAAAACTAATGATCAAACAATGGCCTGCGTACTCAGTCTGTGTAAAATATGCACATTGAGACTATTTTTGGTACGATTATAAATGAAGACTTGTGTAAATTCAGCACGGGAACGGGAACAGTATCGTTAATTTTTTATTCAACAATCATTTAACTAATAGATTCCTCCCAAATCACAATCATCCCATGCACTGACAATCCCGCATTCATATCTTTAAAGATAATTTGAAAAACTAGTATATTTATCCTACCATTCAAAAATGTAATTAATATTGCATGATCCATCACATTATACCATTCGTTGTAGATTGTCTAGCACACCACTCGATTTTTGAGGCTATCAGATCACTATTTGTTATTTTAACCTTTTTCCAGATAATTTCCATTTAATATTCTAGTCTAGTCCATGAGCTCAAAGTGAATTCAGCTCAGCTACAATTGACTAAACCTACATCATATAGGTCTACTCTACATTCTCGCTTCTCACCGGCAAACAAGCGACATCAGCCATTCTAAAACAAATTTTCCGATTCATTCTAATCAGTCAGTCAATCATACCAATATGGTTCTACTAAAACTAACTAACTATCCCTAAGCAAAATCACATTGGTTATTAAAAAGAAAATAAACATGGGTTACTGCGCTTGGTTTAAAGTCCTAATTGAAAAAGCACAATACATGAAACGTGAGACTATATTATGGAGAGGAAGGAAAATGCACATAATTGATTTCTTTTTGACCACTTAATCGTAACAGTAGCAATAACAAACACACGAAATTATCATAGTATAATTATCTACCTAAGCTAATTACAGAAGTAAAGAATTGAACAGAACAAAAGGCAGTAGAAGGCTGTGGCATTATGTGACTTAGTTTTTACATTTGTAGGTGATGGTGATGGTGTTATTTAGTAGTACATGCACATTCGTCATTTGTCATGCAAATATTGAACCAAGCACCAAGCGCAGCATTTGTATCTCCAGATTGAATCAATCTTGTTATTATATAAATTGTCTATTGTATCTGTTGTGTGCAAATATTCACTTCATATCCATTAGATCTGGAGTGAAGGGTGCATTTACAAACAAGAACTTAATATTCAAGTAAGAGTTTTCCAGTTTAGGGTTTCTTTTTGTCTTTCCTACTACTTCCTGTGAGTTCCTCCTCCGCTTGAGCAGACACGGACACAATGGCCTCCCGTTGCCTTCTAAATTTCCCTAGTAAATCTGGCAGTTCATACGCTATGGCAATGTCCAACTTATTAATTGGACATCCTCGGAAGTAGCTGCATGTTGACGACAGCACTGGGAACTCCCACAGTGAGTGCAACTTGAAGAATTCTCTATATGTATCAGGATCTGGCAAGTCGTACCGAGAGATATTTTTGAGCGTTGACAATCCCTCGTAAATGTGATAGTTCTACGAATTACGAGATACAATTTTAGCTTTCCGTTTTGCCTTGCGTGCATCTATATTTATAGTGAATATTAGCTGTAAAACAAGTTTTTTTTGTACCTGTGGATGTTCAATGATGTCAGTAGTAATTTTCTTCTTGTCAGAAAAGAAAGATCGATGATTATTATACGTATTTAAGTAGCAATCAACCATTTTGGCATGGTTTCTAACACGAACTGCAAATCTTCGGGCTGCAGCTATTCTTGTCTCCACTCGCTTCTCAACTGCAGTTCGAATATCCATGAGAAAATTATTTTCATGAGCTGTGAGCAAACCTCGTGGTGAGTCCGAGCTTAGTGGATGGTCCCATAGTGAAGCGGCATACCTATTTACATTGTTTAATTTAAGATTTGTCTTTAATTTTCGTCGCTGAATACGACAACATTGATTAGGACTTACATTAGTGGTGGCTCAGCACTAGACATCAATGGACTAATGTTCCATATCAATGTGGCCTGAACTCGGAGTAGCTCATCTGATTTGACTGTGTCAGCTTTGTTTAAAACTATGCGGACTTGATTTTCCCTGCCCTATAGGTTATAAATTGAGCCCTTTGTTAGATTTGTGTACATAATGTAGAAAAAGGACTTGTACGAGAATCGATTTCAAAACTGTCCGTAATTACTTTTAGTTGATCTAAGATGGCTTCCGTCTCTGGACCAATGTCCAACTTAGCAGGGTCATAGACAAGGAAAATAATATCTGCCCGATCAATGAACCATTGGCATGCATCATTGAATGGGAAAGATCTCTCCACTTGTTTTCGAACTTCTAAAATCCCAGGAATCTCGACCAAATTCACCTGTATTTAGCACAAAAATTACTATTGGTTAAATTGAGGAACTCCTTCTATGGAATTAATTATTAACAATAATTAATTAATTATTGTAATTATTACGAGGGGCTGAATTTTCAAAGATTGACCGCCTAACAGGCTACTGGAGAAGACTTAATTAGCTCCACACAGTAACCTGTTAGGTTGTCAAACCTTCGCTTTGCTATGTCCAATGGCTTGGCTTCAGTGAGATCAAATCTGAAATCTGTAGATTTTTCCGCGTATATTACCTTTTCCAGCAGCCTGTTTGGCAGCCTACGACCACTGAGTCTATCCAAATAAGATTGTCCGAATTTCTGCAGTCCCGAAAATGTCCAGTCTGCTGCTATTTGTGTTCCATCCAGCAATTCATCTTCAGGACCGTGCATTAAAATGTTGAAATGTGCGGGTGAAGGGTCGGCGCCTATAATAGCGAGTTATTTAAGTGGTTTTAAGATGCATCCTATCTACGAATTTTTCCATCTGTGTACATATTGCTTACCGGTTCGCAATGCATGTTCATCATGTTCAATTCCCAAAAGCCAGTTAATAATGGTAGACTTTCCACCAGACCAAGGTCCCATGAACAGAACCAGCGGTTTTGAAAATATCTCTGGATCTGCATTAGAAAAACAGTTGTTTGTAAAACTCAAAATATATCTATCGATTTTGAATATTTTGTCGAAAGTACCTCCAAAATGACGATTACTCAAATCTCTATATTTGTACATCATTTCCAAAGGTTTAATTGCATTCTCGTAAATGCCCTTAAGTTCCTTGAGAGTAGAGGAAGTGATTTTTTCGAGCAATTTGAATAAATTTTCTGTAGAAGGAAGTCCATCCAATCCCAATATCTTCTCCATATGATCTCTTGATCTGGGCTCATAGTCCAGCTCTTCTGGGACAAACCTTTCATAATTATCATCATCTTCACCAGTCTCATTTGACTCGGAAGAATTCAAATCGCCATTTTCTTCAGTGGATTTTGATTCTTCAGAGTCTGCTTCACTATTTACTGAAGCTTCGCCTTCATCTGCATTGAATTGATCAGTTGCAGATCATTTAGTTAATCATTCACTCAAGTAACTTACGTTAGGTCATTTAAAAGTTAGTTATTTTGTCTGTACCTTTTTCACCTTTTTCTTCTTCTTTGGTCTCTTCAGACTCGGACTGGTCACTGTCATCGGCCACATGATCTGAATCGGCAGAATCTCCTGAATTACCTGCAGCTGCATGTTTCTCATTTTCTCCAGACTCCTCAGTAGAGCTATCTCCACCTGGCACAAAGTATTGGTTAGTTTTAAATGTTCATGATAACGCAACATGTTTGTTTGTCTACCCTGTGTATTCTACAAGAGAATTTTAAGAGCGTACCTTACCTTCATCAGGGTTCTCAGCATCCTCTGTTGTAGTTTTACCATCTTCCTCTGAGGATAAACTTTCCTCCCCGGGATCTCCCTCTTCTTTGGTTTCATCAGATTTGTTGCTCTCCTCTTCAGTAGTCCCATCAGATTTGTCTTCTGTGGATTCTGAGGACGGCGAAGATTCTTGAGTGAGGTCCTCTTTCTTTTCAGAAGTCGCCTTCTCTTCTTCGGCACTGGATTCGTCTGTGGATTCTCCAGTTGCTGAGTTGTCTTCATTACTAGAACTACTACTACTGGACTCTGGAGTGTCCTTATCATCATGATGCTTTCCATCGGAATCTTCTTCTTGGGCCCCACTTTCCTCAGAGGTTTCTATAGATTGACTTTCTGGCTCCTTGGCATCCCCTTTCAGTGCTGCGTCTACATAGGGTTTACATTCTGAGTAGGAAGGTTTATGCTCGGCTGCTTCTACTGCCTCACCTACGGGTCAAATTGGAAGGAATTTATATGGTGCCTGTTTGAGGTTTGGGAAGAAGGATGCGTTTGTTTGTTTGTGTCCTTTGGCCTTGGAGAGGGTTTTTAGTTTTTTCACAAATTGTGTCCAACAATCAGTTAGCACTTGAAAATGTAATTTTTTAAGAATAATGAATAAAAAAGCTAAAAGTAAGAATTTTCTGTGAAGTTGAAAAATTATTAGTTTTGAGGGAACAGTTGGTAAGTAAAAAATGACGAACTTTACATAGGCCGAAAGACCATGCATTGTTGACGTTTAGTTTGTAAATGAAGTTTTAATTTAAGTGGTTTGTTTTGGTTGTTAGTTATAAGGCAAATGGGCATGAGGGAGCATTTTGTTTAGTGCTTTGTGATTGGGGGTAGGGTTTGTAGTTTTTAGTTTTGATTATTCATCTTGAGTTTGAGTTGATAAATATGGAAGTGTTGTGAATTGGTACACTTGCGGCACTTGCGAGTAATACGCGTGAAGTGAGAACAAGAGTGGAGTGAGTGAGTGGATGTTCATTGGCATAAAGTGACTGTATTTATGCACAATGAGTTGTGGGAAACCTTTTGTTTTTGCTGTGCATGTGCTTTATGAGCTGACTGACTGAGTTAGAGTAAAGACTGATGCATATAGGAAAAATGATTTCATTTCATAATACACATATGACATTCTTTTGGCTATGAAACGATGACGTCAGTGAGTGCAAATACATTACTAAGGAGCTATTGCTATGTTATGTGGTCTCGCTTTCAGTGTTCATTTGATTTACTATTCAAATGGTATAGTTTTGCCTTGGGTGCAGCACCTCTTCAATTTGTTACTGTTTCCAATTTTAGCATCGGCGAAAGATTATAATTATCACCGGTACTTTCTGTAGCCTCCATTTGATCTATTTCTGTCTGTCGGTCTCCAAGGCCTTGCCATTATTTCTATGCTTTTGATGTTCATGCTGCAGGAATATTGCTAGTTAGATAAAGATGCTTGCTTTGAAAATATTACTGCAATAGCATGTCTGAAATTTTTATTTTCACTGATTTTTGCATCGCAGGAAAGATTTGTGAATGGAAATTTTATTTACTTTACGGATTTAATAGCTTCCATATTCTGGAACTAGATAGCGAATCACTAACTAAATCCAAAATACTTAGATAATACTTGTGGGTGCTGAGAAGCGAGCATTTTGCATACAGATTTGTGCTCATAAAGTGTATTCTCATTGTGAACTATGGAACTTGCTGCTTAAAATACATGTGTAGTAAGTTGGAGGCGAAAAAGTTAAAAAGATAAAAATCATTTTCTTATTTTATGTGCTTTTATAGATAGTGAATATTATCATATGAAAGATAGATAGGGCTTTGGCCCAGTTGGCTGATAGCCACGATTGGCAACTAGTAACATATAACTGTGTGAACTGCTGCTGTATTTGAAAAACGCAAGCTTTAAAACTGGAAGAGAATATGTGCGAAAATTGCAAATGGAAAGCTCAACAGCTAACTAAGTCAACTGCTAACTGAAATTTGGCTCAAGAGTAGAAAGGAGTCATGTTCTTGCCACCCATGCTATATAATGGAGACCATTATACAAAGCAGATGTAGATATGTGATAACTTATGGTAACTAACAGACGGACTGCTGGTCCTGTTTTTCGTAGTACCCTAACTATCTATAACTCTTCTGACTTTGAGATCCTGCACAGTGATGGGAAATGCAGAGCTGGCCATCTTTACGAGAATGACAAGAGTTTGCCTTGAGTAAAATTAGGTTAGATATGTGCAGGTGCCCTTTGCACGGGAAACTATATGGCGTTGCCACTGCTATTTTTGAAATTTGTGTTGAGTGTGCAGTGGAATGAAAGTAACTATACTGAAGCTGTACATGAGCACTTCATACTGTTGAATGCATACCAGTTGCCTCGTTACAAATGACGAGTTTTTTCGGTGATGGTGATGACGAACAGTTTGGATTTTCTGAGCTAGCTTATCTCCATTGTGCGGATTTTAATGTTGTATTTCGTGAGCTAATCAATGAGAAGTTTTCCTTTTATTACTGCCGTGGGTGTTTAACTATGTAATCATGCTGTTAACATACCTAGTTAAGTTTAGTTTGTTTGACATTTGCCATTTATTTTTGGAATTATAGGTTTTTTTCTCGTGCAGAGAGTGGGTGGCTGCATGCTAAATTGCAATGTATTGTTGGGGTTTTGGTAGTATGTATGGATTTGTCGTGAAAATTAATGGTGGGTTGGTTGGTTACGGAATGACAGCTATATATTCATTGCATGCCGCTTTTCATGCATTTTTCGTGCATAATTATGTACATGGTGATGATGTATAAATAGTATGGATAGAAATGTGATACACGCTTACCTACAACAGGAGGAAGGCAATGGTAAGCTATAAGTGACCCGAATAGAATGAGAAACCATACAGATCGCATGGTGGAATTTGTATCCAGTCAAAAATGAATTAGAATGAGAATTTCACAGTAGCCACATGAACACTATAGAGTAGTATTCTGGTGCAAAAATTCACTCAGGAAGAATTGGCTTCTTTCATTGTTAGCGAAGCACTCGGTGAATGTTTTAAAATCTTTTGTAAATCATGGTGATGAAAACATTAGGAGTACTGTTGAACTAACAATTTTTGCGAAAGTAAACTCATGTACTCAACCCAAGCCTAAAATCTGTATGGCTGGCTGTAATGTTGGACTCTAACTGAGCAATTGGAGCTGAAAAATGGTCCGGCTGTTTTCTTCCAAGATTTTTTTCTCGCCTCTGACGCTAGTTGATTTGAACATGCACTGTAGTGTAGGATTCGGAATTTATGTACTGCTCCGATGGAAATATAGGGATGGATGGGAATTTTTAGTTTTTTCTTCTTCTCTGTAGCTGTATACAAGTTTTCTCCATTTCTTTCACTTGTTCCGTTTAGTAGTATACTATACGTAACAACTTAACTGATGTTCAGTTTATACAACTTGGTGGTGTCCCATATTATGACTCTGATCTGATAGTTGACTTTTACTAGACAACCTTTACTTTGCTATTTGACTGTCACGGTGACAAAAATTGTGAATGCGATTACTATTCTAGTGAAAACGTATGAACTATGCTCCTCGTCCATGGGCTTTAAATAGTCCTCAGAGGAGACCACATTAGTTGTGAGGGGCTGTATGCAATATTATTAGTTGCCGTTTTGCATTGCCAGCTTTTAAAATATATGGACTGCTAGTATGTGCTCCTGTCATGTGGCCAAAAGGAAATTTTTGGCTCTTAATAATGCTCCAATTGGTGTCCCATGAGTTTAAAGTGGGCTTGCAAAATGAGTAAAGGTGCATTTTCATCAGTGGGATGCATTACAAATTTTATATTAAACTAGTTAATGATGGTAAAAAGCTATTCTTGCGCAAATAATACATAAAATCATAAAATGATTGAATATTCGTGTAGGCCCGTAAATTGGAGGAATGGAGTCTACGTAAAAAGCGTCGTGAGGAAGAACGTGACATCAAAATGAGGAAGCGTCGTGCGGAAGCCAGAGCGCGTGCACATGAACAAGCAAGTAGTCGACAAGGTGACGCTAAAGAACCATCTGGCCCAGAAGGTGGCGATTCTGGCCCGAAAATGGAGGATTTCATGAATTCAATGCCCGGACTGGAAAAGATGATGAGTGATCCGGAAATTATGGAGATGTTTTCTGATCCAGGTAACTCTAGACAAGATTATTTGTCGTGCTTGAAAATAATATTGCTGGCTCTTGTCTCGTGAGAAACTTGGCTTCTGTGTCTGTACGAAATGTTAATTTTAGTTTAGTCTCTGCATGTTTGTTCTAATGATGTCATTGGAGAGGATTACGTAATGTGATTAGGTATTAGTAGTAATAGAAGCAGGATGTGAATTCATGTGGACGTTTGATCTTGATTTTTGTCTGCAGAGGTAGCCGCAGCGTTCAGTGACATTGGACAGAATCCTATGAATATTATGAAGCATCAAAGCAATCCTAAAGTTGCCAAGCTCATGGCTCTGATTCGAACGAAAATGGGTGGAGCTGCCGGTGCCGGAGGAATGCCTGGGGGTATGGGGGGCATGCCCGGTGGTATGGGGGGAATGGGCGGTGGAAATCCATTTGCAGGTATGCCTGGGGGCTTTCCTGGCTTTGGTGGTGCGCCTCCACCGACCGGTCCCAATTCCGGAGATGATCTTGATTAGTTTGTGACATTAAGGGTGGAGATAGATAGCGAACTTTAAAGCACTGTCACTGTCGTCAGTCGTCACATGCCTATATACTGTGTAGTCTAAATTGGTTTAAAGTGCAGGCTAGAACTGTCCAAAATTGATACAAATTGAATGGTTGCTGTAATGTAATCCATCGTTGATTTGTTAATTAGGTAACGTAATAATATCACTAATTATTGTAGTACTTGAATCGATTTCTCAACATGTATTCATCGAAAAATTGGGTTAGTTGTGGTTTTGAGAGCTTACTGTTAGTCCGCTAAGCTAATAGTACATAGCTTCATGGTTTGCCCTTATTTCGTCACTTTGTGAAACTACAATAAATTCTTGTGTTTTTAAGAGAATGTATCTTTTGAAATCGTTATTGAATGTCATATGACAGTGTTAAGCGATAATAAAGTACCGTTTATTCTATGTTTGATTGATTTGGATTGGTACTAATGATACTAAACTATAGTGTACAAAATTATTTGGTACTTAAGACTATTTTGCCATTTTAAGAATTCCATTCAGAAATAGTCCATTTTTGAGACAAGTTGTCTTCTTCACACACTTCGGTTACGATTTTCATGTCGTTGATTCCCAGGCAAGTACCTGAGGAATAATGTTGGATTGTTTGGTTCTAAAGGTCATTAAAAAAAATATTTGCTGTTTAGTGGCCACCGTTATAACACGCAGTAGGTATTTATTGGTTTTGTCTTTCTCACTTCTGGGAGGTAGGACCACATCTGGTTTCCTTGAAACCCATGACAGGACCCTAGTTCAATATTCATTCCGAAATAGTCGACACACATTCCATTTTGGTGTTTAAACTCTCCCTTTCGATTGAATCTCCAAAACTGTAAAATAGTTGCGTATTTTGTAACAAAGGTGGAACCGTTTTTCAAAATTTACAGGCACATTTAAGATACCTGATTGCCACCGAGTCCATGGCATTGATAAGTTTTTAATTCTTCTCCTATATATGGCATAGCGTCTATGCAGTATTCATTGAACTGTACGTTCCGAAGCTTATGACAAAAAAATATTTACAAGTAGATTGAGAAACTTTAGATGCTAAAATTTTTTGCGTTTTCACTAACCTCTCCACTTCCTAAATCTTGCATTTTCGGGTCAGGCAATGATTGGTAAATATTCTTTAAGAACCATTCGAATGTATGACACTTCAATTGATTCCGTAAACGTTTCATCTCTTCCAATCTAGGTAACGGTGCAGGTAGCAACTACATCCATATAAGAAGTGTTAATTTTCGTAGGATATTAAATAGTTAGACATAGAGCTCAAGGATGTTGATTTAGTTTTACCTTATCACTTTGGGTCTGTTTTAAAAAAAAGTCGGCATAGTCATCTAACCATGTTTCAGCTACTCGTTGTAAATTTGTCACCATCGCTCGATCTGATTCATTTTTCATATAGCCTGGAGTACTTTTATATAGATGACCGATCCTGCTACATGGATCAAACTCGATGGTACCTGTGACAAGACACTTGGATTGCGATTGTTTTCTTATGCTATGAGCACGTTGATTTAAAATCTGACTAAAAATTCACCTCCACACATCCATGTCTAAAAACAAAGAAATATAGCAAGTTATAAAATGATATTTAGAATGATGCTAAGTAGTTAGTTTCATGTCTTCAAATTACCTTCAAAGACAGTTCTAAAAATGTCGAAATTTTTCGCAAAAAAAAACATGTAATTTACAGAAATAAAACATAAATTTGTTGCTATTGAAATATTGCGATTGCATATCTCACCCAAATTTTCCCCTGCAAAATGAAACAAAAGAATTACAACAAAATTGCTGCTTTCACTATATCAATTAACTTTTTTGAAGTTCTTACCTCCATTAAGAGTAAATCCTGGATCATGATAACCTAAAAGAAAGTTTGAAATTTTACGACGACTCCAATTTAAGTTAAGAAATGAAACAATACAAATTAAAGTAAACTGTGTTTACCTAAACGTGTGAAAAATTCATAGTGAATTGCTACAGCTGCTGGAGAAACGACAGGAGAAGAATATGGTGTAATTTCAGGACTATCCGGCGTTATCTCAATATTTTTTCTCTCTTCCCATTTAAACTTATGCAAAAATCAAGCAAAAATACAGTCACGCTCTAAACTATTTGACTATAACATTCTGTCTGAAATTTTTTCTCTTTCACCTGAAGTGACCATGAAAAGCCACCATAATGCAATGGAATCTTTTCTTCCGGGACATACTCGAAAGTATCCGATTTGATGGTTTCAATAATAGGGGAAGCTACGACAGTATGATCGGCCTGGATCCTTTGTATCAACGGTTCTAACCATCCTAAAAATAATTTACATTCACAGATTAAAGTTATTATTCTTTTTCATTCCAAAATACTTATTTCTAAAACAATATTAATTTCATACCAGTATTTACTTCGACATGGGGATCTAGAAATACCAAAACAGGAGCAGTGGCTCTTTCTACTCCCAGCAATCTAGCTTTTATGAGCCCAGCATGTTCCTGAGTTCTCATCATCTTCACTTTTGGATACGATTTGAGGTACATACGCAAAGGTTTTTTCAGATCGACTGTGAACAAAACCCAGTAACAATACAGCGAATCTTCAATCCATCATACAATATATATTTGCTTTCAATTTGGTTAGTTACCAGTTTTTCACTTACTGAATTTCGGATCAGAGAAATCATCTATTATAATCAATTCGTGCAGTAGCTTATCAGGAGATCGATTCAATACCGAGTGAATGGTTCGCAGTAGTACAGACCAAGCTTCATTGTGGAAAGCAATTATCACAGATGCTCTTGAATTCAGATCGTGTGTAGGTATCGTATTACACCTAGAGTCAGTAAAAAAGTAAAAATAATATCAATTAAATACACAAACAATAAAGGAAACCAACTTTAACATCAACTATAGTTACGAATGTGGCCTTTTCTGGTCTACAAAAAAGTCAAAACTGCACAGACAATACTAAAGCACACTGCGCATGCGTAGCGTCCTTTTGCAATCCATCTCGTCATAAACTGAACTCAACTCTGTACCGATATACTATATCGATACCTATTCTGCTCGGTTTCTTGTTACAGAACCAATATTTAAGACTAATATACTGACTTAATTAATTTTTTATACTCAAATATACTTAACAGAATACAGAGACAGAATATGGAAATTACCGTTCGTCTCTATTGTTAACCAAAGTCCTGTTCACACTAATGAAATCCGAAATGTACTTATTATATCCATATCGTTGTGTATTGTATTCAATCAATTTTTGTTGCGCTTCAGTAGGGTTTGTCAGTACAACAGGTTGTCCTTTTTCTCCTGGACGATTACTTGCATCTTCAGGCTCGCTCATTGATCCATCAGTTTCTGAGTGTAACATAAGTGGAACGTCCGGTATTCTCAAGGAATCTTCTAACAAGTCTACGTGATTTTTAAGCGCTTCAGATTTGGCTGCTCTAAATGCTTCTTCGAAATTGTCATTTTCCCACATATGGTCCAAAATTTGGGTGATTTCCATTTGAAAGAAGTAGAGTAGTGATCCTCCTAGGAAGAGGAGCCATGTTAGAGATGCAATTAAGACTACTGTGTTTTTGAAATAACGAAAACTAAAACGGTATGTTGGGGTCACGGGTTTTTTGTCTGCCATGGTGGAAATTTACGGAGTAAATGCAAGTTAGTTAGTTTTTGAAGGGTGGGGGAAAATACAATACTTGATTTTGGATTTGGAGTTGTTGGTAGAGCGTAAAAATAGTTGTTTACAGAACAATCGACTTTCGCTCAAGAGATATTATAAGGCTTTGTTATTTTCATGTAGAGCTCGTAAAGATTTTATGGCAAGTATTATTGGAACACTGGTGGTACTACTGGAGTACATAACTTTCACAAGATTTGTATTAACAACATTAACAATTAAAGAAGAAAAACTGTATTACATAGAAGATGCATATTATTAAGTAATGCACTAAGTAGATTAGCTGGGTAAAAAATATTGCAGCCTAAATTGGTCTAAATTTAGTTAAGTTGGTTTTCTATTTTCTGAGTTGAAAATGTATGCAAAGTAAAAGTACAAGATTTATATTTCTTTGCATTTTTTATTCCATTGTGTCCATTCAGCAGTTTATTGCAGTGTTTAAGAGTTTTTCAAGTGTTTGTGCTAGATAGGTACGCAAAAAATTGTTTTTCCTTAGAGGATGATATTATAAAAACTTTGCCGTATATCAGATAAGAAAACATCTTGGAAAGTTTGTGTGGGTTTAGAATATGCACACAAGAATAAGTTAAGTGCACGTACAGTTTTAGCTATATTGTTACTGCAAACGAAATATTGACATGATAGGTAAAAAGACTCTATTTCGAACGCATTAAAAATAAATACACAACAATTACAAAGTAATATAATATATATAAAAACAATTATTTAGCTTTTTTTTCCATATCTAAATGTCTTTGTAGATTTTCCTCAAAATAACTTGAAAACTTCCATCTTTGAGTGATCTTTTCATGACATTGATCTGCAGTCAACGATTCTCTTGAATCCATAGTAAGACACACGTTATGAAAGGCATGACGTACGATCCCAGTCTATATAATGTCATACAAATATATTTACCAAAATTAGACACTTTTTTCCCATCAAAAACTTTACCACTTTTAAAACTCACATCATCATCATAAATCCATTTTTGGTTCCCTCCTTGACCATGGCAAGCAATTAAGTTCACATCGTGTCCTCCTGAGTAATCTAGGCAATAGCTATCAACTCCAGACCTGATTTCACCGTCTTTCGTGTAATAATAATGCTAAAAATGGTGAAAAACGCGTTAATTAATGTTAATTAAAAAACTTAATTTTCAAGCATTTTTTTTACTTGATGTCCTCCTTGTGTATGACATTGGAATACACCCATTTTTGCTGGTGGTTTCTTCCCATGAGTATCCAAACAATATAATGCACCAAATGCTTGATTCCGTAGCTTCATAGAAAATGTGTTCATATATTTATCATAAAGCATTTGGTTATTGGTTACCCAACACAAAACAAAATCTTACCTCTCCTTCTGCAATAGCGTATTTTGGATTAAAAATATCTGGATATACATTATCCAAATACCATTGAAAAGATTTACATTTCAATTTTTTCTTCAGAGCCAATCTTTCGGATACGTCCCCGTAATCTCCCTAAAACGTTAATGAATTATAAGAATAACTGCTGGGAATCACAGTTAGATTGCTCTATCTTACCAAGTCATGGCCTGTAAATAAAATAAATCATAAAGCAATGTACATAGTTAATGCTATATTGTTAGACACGTGGTTCGATTTTGGGTTTACTATACCAATTCTATCGAAGTAATACTTGGCATAGTCATCTAACCATACTAAAGCCAATCTGACCAAATTTTTTTTCAACAAATGTCCTTCATTTGGATTTGCATATGGGGATGTTTTACGGTATATGTGTCCAACATGTGAACATGGTACTGTTTCAAGACGCCCTAGTAAAGAAAATTCTTCAGTTAAAAAAACCTTGCATAAGTAAGGTGGTGCTGAAATTTTATTTAGAATTAGATACCTCCACACATCCATGTCTGACATCAAAAAAATATAAATAATGGAATTAAATCAAAACGTACTAGAAATGTTAGAAAAATTTAAGCTAGCATATGCATACCTTAAACGAAATTTCTGTAAATAAAAGAGAAATAAAATTATTTAAAAACTCCATTTTAGAAACCAAGTGTTTTCTCATTATTTTATGTAAGTTTGTAGACCTAAGTTTTCACCGCCCCAAATTTCATACCTGTAATTATTGAAATTGAAAAATTATTAGCTTTGATAATTAAACACTCCTTCAATTTAGCATTTCTGTTTTGTTCAATACATACTCTGGGTCATATTGTCCAATACGATCAAAAAACTTCTTAGAGATAGCAAAAAGTCCCCCTAAAATTCTCAAAAACAAGTAGATTGGTTAACACAAAACCCAAATAAGTTAATGACATGAAACAGCTATCTCTTATACCCGCCATAGTTGGACTCTCCACAGGATCCGCTGGTGTATTTAATTTTTTCAAAACGTCATCTCTGGCAGTTTTCCAGTCAAACTGTTCAATTCCCAAAGATGCAATTACATTTAGCCATTTTTCATAAGGAAAACTAACTTTAAATGCTAAAATATCCACAGTACAATCATTCCCCAACTGAAGCCGCCCACTGCAGTTACTGAGGTTTCAGACATCTTGTACTCCATTGTTTCCCAATCAATGACATCAATAATTGGGGTGACTACAGTAGTCCAATTTCTTGTAATACGATCCACAAGGGGTTCAAGCCACCCTATTAAATGCAAAATCACATGAAATCAGAGCCTACCATGAAAATTCTCAAAAAATTCAACATGCAAGTAAACAAACCATGCATCACATCACATCTTCATTGCATTCTTACCATGACTAGCTTCAATGTGTGAATCCAAAAATGTAAGTACAGGACCTTTCGCATTGTTTGCTCCCAGCATACGTGCCCGGATCAAACCTTGCCTCTTAGCAGCACGTACTATTTTCACTTTCTTGTAATCTTTGAAATAGTCATCCAATGGCTGTCCCAAATGAGCTGAAAATCAATTCATCCACAAATTGTTGCCTTGCTTAAAATCTCAGTCTAAGTAATACACTTCCTACCTCGGTTAGAAGCATCATCCACCAATACAATTTCCGTCAGTAATTCCGGCGGAGTTCGGTCAATAATTGAATGAACCGAACGAAGAAGTACACTCCAGGCTTCATTGTGAAAACAAATAATGACAGAGCTAGCCAGCAGTTTAGGTAAATAAATGTCCGGCTTTTTGCACCTAAAAGATGCATATATAGATACCATTATTTATTCATTCATTAATCAATCATTATCTTCAATAAGTTGTACCCACCAATGATTTCTGAAATCGGGCAGATTCCTATGCAGGGGGATCAGATCGGCAACATACTGATTGAACCCACAAAGTCGATATCCTTCATCAATAAGAGCTTGGATTTCTGGTGTCGGATTTTCCACTTTGATGCCAGCACCCATGTCACCAGGAACTTGACCTTCCGGAATTTCTACAAAATAAGGATCCCCTTTGAACGTAGGTCTCGGTTGCAATTGATTAAGCGATCCTTTGTCTTCCACCCGTGATTGTAATTTTGGGACCTCCTGATGATGAGTATGTTCATCGTGATTGATTTCTTCTAAGGAGTTCTCTACTTGAGATAAATCGACTCCATCCTCATCGTCAAATGCTAAAATGGCTAGAGACAAGTCAAATGAAACTAATAATAATAGAAAATATTTCGATACCGCCATGTTTACTAATCGCCGGCAAATTTACACTGACGATTCTGCCGTTTGGCACTAAAATACTACAATCGTGAAATCGATTTTGGATTCAATCGTGTAGGTAGTTGGTTAATGAGTATGCATGCAGTAGTAATTTTTTTCAACTTTCACGTACATGTGTTTGTGTTGTGCGGTTCGTTTTCCTCCATTGTTTGAGTTGATCGTAAATTGTTTAATTGCGTTCATTATGTGCATAATAATGCACAGTTTTGGTTCAACTTTAGTGACATAGCTTTCAGTTGAGTTGGTTAGTTGGTCTGTTGGTCAATTATATTTAACAAGTTGACGATGACGTAGCTTTATGATTTTATTAACGCTGAGTCTACTTTTGATTTCTTGGGCATCAGCAATGAATAAAATTAATTCAACATGAAAAATGTTTGACTCTATCCAACGAGTGCAGAATTTTAATTGTGTAAAAGACGCAATTGCTTAATGCATGTATTAGAATACAAGTTCTTTATTTTGCTGCAAGTAAAAACAGTTATACAACACTTGCTTACTGTACTTAATAATAAACTAGAATTAATTAATGGGATCATTATCGGAATCTCCATCTCTGATTGATTGACTTATTGCATTCATTGCACTTAATCTTCATTTTGTTTTCCTCTTTGTTCAGGGAAAGACATTTATTAAATTTTGGATGATAGACCACATTTGTCTGCAATTTAATCAGTTATGGTTGGGCAGCCAATCCTAACAATTTATTTTAAGAAAAGCTGTAATTTAAAAAATGTACTTACTACATTGTCGTAGGACCAGATCTGATTGTTATTATCGGACTGACAGGGATAGACCGTTGGGGATTCACTGTAGCCATTATAGTCTAAGCAACTTTCATAATTTTTCTGTATTTTTTTGTCCTTTGTATAATACCAGTACTATTGAACAGCAATGCGTCATTATTTTCATTCCCTCAGAGTTCCTTATTATAATTTGTTCTTAATTTATTACCTGATTTCCACCCAATCTGTGGCAAGGATGGGCACTCACACCATCATCACTGTCAAGTGCACTATCTAAACACCAAAGTGATCCCTCTGCCATATTTCTCACCTATGGATCCCAATTGCATTGCGCGTTAATTTATCACAAACATTATCATTATTATTTTTTAATTTTCCATCAAACACATACTTCCCCTTGCTCTTTTGTCTTAATTGGATCGAACATATCCGGAACCAACGTTTTCACAAACCAGTTAAAAGATTTACATCCCAATTTCTCTCTTAAAACTTTTCGCTTGGAAACACTTCCAAAATCTTTCTAAGTTGTAGCAAATAATATCAGTATCAATCAAATGGGAAACTACTACGTCATTCCCTGATTTTCATTCCACTCCTTTTACTCACCAATTCATCTCCTGTGAAAAAATACATGAGGTTATCCATACAATTTCAATGAATTGTGCAGACTCTCAGCTCTGGTTATCGGATTAATTACTTACCTAAAGTATCGAAAAATGCATCAGCATATTCATCCATCCATACAGCAGCAACTCTCATTCGATTCCGATTCGCTGCTTTGTAAATTTCGCCATTTTCATTGTAAGGGAATTTTTTTCTACCAACATGGCCGATATGGCTACACGGTACAATTTCAATGCGCCCGCCACACATCCAAGTCTTCATTACATCGAAGGAAAAATTAGTTGAGTGAATTCAGATTCCAAAATGAAGTACAAGTTATTCAATTGGTAGTTACCTTAAAAGATATTTCTATATGGAAATCATAAGCATATAGATTTGCATTTAAATTAGAGTCTGTTCAAATTTAAAAGCAGTTGAATGCATACACGGTCTCTTACCTAAATTTTCCGCACCCCATAGATGGAAGCTACAATACAAAAATCTGAGTTTATGTACGAATTTCGCTTTTTACACTAGAATACACTGCAGTAAATGAAAATAAATGCTTACTCGGTATCAAATTGTCCAATTTGATCAAAGAAAGTCTTGTGTATGCTGAATATACCTCCTAGAATTACAGAAGTACAACTTTTTCAGTTTTTTTAGATGCATACAATTTGATTACCTTGAACCACATACCTGGTAGAGTAGCCGTTGGAATTGGATCACTGGGTAGTTTAAGAGTTCTTAAAATTGTATTTGTCGCTACACTCCATTCATGCTATGTCATAGATAGGGCCATTCAAATGAGTTGCATAATAAACCACTATTAACTTAAAGTATCATTTTTTTCATACCTTAAGGTGCCAGTTGAACCTTGAAACAAACGTGAGATGCTTGGAAAACAATCTGTACTCAAAAGTGTCACTATCAATAATATCGGCAACCGGTGATGTTACAGTAGTCCAGTTTCGGGTAATCCTGTCGACCATGGGTTGTAGCCAACCTTAACGAAAATAGCTATGTAGGTAAAATACGGTCTACATAAAATATGTTTTCGCATAAAAACCTACAAAAATTATTCATAAACTTCTGATTGCTGTAATACCTTGAGTAACTTCCACATGAGAATCCAAGAACGTAAGAACCGGGCCTTTAGCTATGGACGCTCCAATTGTACGCGCTCTTATCAAGCCTTGCCTCTTTTTCACTCGAATTAGAATCACTTTGGGGAAGTTTCTAAAATACTTTTTCAGTGGCTTTTTTAAGTGCTCTAAATTTAACCCGCAAAGCTAATTAGTTTTACTTTTCACATTAGTTTTGAAGTTTGAATTATGATTTTTTAGACTAGTTGGGTTGAAACCTTGGTTAGAGAAATCATCAACGAGAATTATTTCTACCAACAATTCAGGTGGAGTTCGCTCCAGAACTGAATGAACTGTTCTAAGGAGTGTAGACCAGGCTTCATTGTAAAATGATATGATTACTGACGCTGGTAACAAATCATACAAATGGGCATCTCGAGTCTTGCACCTAAATGAACCAATCGAACAATCAATAATGAAATTTTTGTCTCTTTTCCAAGATTTTGAGGAAGAATATTTTACTATGATTTGCTGATTTTCTGCTACAAAAACTCTTTGGATGTAAGATGTAACTAAGTTAAAATTTTTACTATGATGCAAAGCCGAAGCGTTACGCTCAAAAACTCAACACGTTCTTCATAAAAAGCTGTTGTGAGCCCCATCTATCATTAAACCTATTAAAATCCGCACTCAGCATCTAACTATAACATTTGAATTGAAGTACCATTCATTGCGAAAATCTGGCAACTCCCTATAGACTGAGATGAGATCTGAAACATACTGATTGAACCCATTTTTGTGGTGCCCGTCTAAAATTAATTTCTCTTGCTCTGGTGTCGAATTGGAAATGATCACAGGTTTTCCATAATAGCCAGCCCAACTACTGCTCTCACTTTCATGTTCTCTCCATTCACTAATAATTCCTTGAGAGCTATTCAACTGATTTAGGTCGTGCACTTGATCAGAATGGGCTATTACAAGGTTATTGTTCTCCTGTAACTCATTTTCACTACTCACCACAATGTTGTTCTCAGACAAAACTGAAAGCGGCACTAGAATGAGGAACAAGGGCTGCACTACAAGTAACCGAGTAGTCCATGCAGAATATGAGAAATGGACCATTGTTGAGACAAGGGGAATATTTGAAGCACTTCCCATATCATTTATAGCACCAAGTTGTATTTCACATGGCTTTTCGTTAGCCGTTCTAAAACTGTTTTTTTCACGTTTCCCAATTGATTACGTACCGTATGCTGACTTTATGGGAAATACGTAAGGCATCCAAGAATCATATAATCATAAGGATTTTTTAATTATTGCCATTTCCTTTGTTCTATGCATTCATAAAGCAAACTATAATGCACTTCTACAAGGTTGCCCACCATTTCAATGCATGCCCAAGATATTGTTTGCTGAATTTTTATCATTTCACAACTGAAGTCAATTTTTCAAGTCAAGTCGTTGATCAAGCATTAATAACTGTATGCTATATGGGAGCATGAAATAATATTTGAATGTGGATAGCAATGATTTTCCTGCAATTCCGTTGGACTTTTTAAGTCAGACAGAAAAACAGATACGGTGAATAGATATTGAGCACACAAGTACTTTGTTTTTCATATCTACCAAATATACGTGTGTACAATATATGCTGGAAGGAAAGTGGAGTTGACTTATCATTTCAACCACTCTGTATGCATGGTCTGAAAACCTCATTTTAAAACTGATTAGTCGGCAAATGGCAGTTGGCATAAGCTTGATAGATAACAATTAGGCGGTTTCATTCAGAAAAGCAAAAATCAATTGCCCACCCGTTAGTCAGTATTATTGATCCTTACGCTACGCTTCAGCTTTTTATCATCATGGACTCGGTGTCTTATTCGACGACTGCTGAAGAAGATGAAGGATGGCTAGAAAAAGTGTGGAATCCACAAACTAAAGAGTTTTTAGGAAGAACTGGAATGTCTTGGTGTAATATAATCTAAAACATATTGGCTGAAAAAAATAAACTGCGGTTTTTTAACGTTTGTTCATATTTTTGTTGATTACAGTGAAAATAATAGGTTTCTATATCGTATTTTATGCAGCACTAACATCATTTTTCGGAATCTGCTGCTACGGTTTTAGCAAAACATTAGATGCCAAAAAACCTAAATGGATTTTGGAAGAAAGTTTAATAGGCACAAATCCTGGTTTAGGGTTTAAGCCAAAATATCCGCCATTCGCTGAGTCTACTTTGATTTGGTATAGACGCGGAGATGAGGCTGATATGGAATTTTGGTATAGCCAACTAGAGACTTTTATCGAAGGTAGTTCTTTCAAAACAGAGATGTACGTCCATATTCAACTTTCTTATTTGTTTTTGTGCCTTATTGTATAGAAAATTCAATGCTTAGACAACCAACAGACGAGGTTGTAAGCTGCACGTACAATGAGAGCGCACATGCAACGGAACATTCATCGTGTGCAGTGGATCCTCACGGGTTTGAAAAACATTGTACTAAGAAAAATAAATTTGGCTACCCATCCGGAGAGCCTTGCATTTTAATCAAATTGAATAAAGTAAGCATTACATCTCGTACAAAGAACATTTAAAAAAAGTAGGATTAACGTTTACATTTGTTGACAACGTAGATTTACGGATGGAAGCCTGAAGCTTTTGGATTAAATAAGACTGGCATGTATGAAAAAGATCTACTGATTGAAGACTTAAATAATTCTGGAATGCCCGAAAGTTTGAAGAAATATATCAGAGATGAGCTGAAAACCAATCATTTTGATAATGTAATTTATAATGCGACTATTCTACTAGACATGCAAGGGCATGCATGCATTAAGAGATTTTTTTTTGCAGCCAGAATCATTTTTGAACACTGTTTGGATATCATGTGAAGGAGAATATCCAGCGGATGTTGAAAATGTGGGCACAATCAATTATTATCCTATTCGAGGAATTCCTGGATATTATTTCCCTTATTATCAACAAGAGGGCTACCAAACTCCTTTTGTATTTGTTCATTTGCAAAAACCGTATGGTAAGCTCGGCTCGGCCTCATAATGTGTATCATTATATTCTTTACTTCAGTTCTTAGTCTGACTATTAATCACAGCACGTTTTTTTGCAGAGAAAACATTGATTAATATTGAATGCAAAGCCTGGGCAAAAAATTTACATCACGATAAAGAATCTGGAGGTGCTAGAGTACATTTTGAAATAATGATTGATTAGATAACATATTTTCAAATGTTCAACAACACACAAGATAGCGCCATCTTACGGCGATTCCCTGGACTAGAGAAAATGGAATACTTTAACCTTAGGGAACAAGCTTTCTTATACTAGCTATTAGAACAAGTTTGATAAATTAATTAAAAAATAAATGTGTTGTCCAATATAAAAATATATCATAAATAAAAAATAGGAAAAATCCTTATGGTCTCTGGGAGACTACAATGGAAAATCAACCGTAAATAACTTAGCAACTTAACCCTTAATGTAAGAAACGTAAAATCTGTTAAACTGGATGCCTTTGTATTACTCAAGGGTTCACTTCAGTGTTGTTTTCGGTACTGAAGATCTCAGCAGCAGTTGGTACTTTAGATTTCAAAACTTTTTGGTTGGCTTTCACAGGTAATTGCAATGGACCATAAATTCTCGCTTTGGCTTCCAGCTAAAAAATTTGAATTAACAATAGCTGCATAAAAAATACAACGATTTAAAATTAACTTTTGACTTACCTCTTTCAAGAAATTCTTATATTTTTTGGAATTCAGCTTTGTTTGATTTTGCCTAACATTCATTGAATTTCCTGGAGCCAGCAATGTTTTCTTTGTTTGCAAGCCCCAGTGAATTCCATAAATAGGTGTTAATACCATAAATTTCCATCCTGTGAATTTTGACTCTTGAATCTGAAAACAGTATAAAGCATACACATTCAATAAAAACAGTTACTAATTATTTACATTTAGTAACTCATCCCATTAAGGAATTAAATTAATATGAATTTAACTAATTAGTTTACACTGTGAATTTAAAAAAAAACTTACTTGAGAATTTCTCGTGAATCCGTATCCAATGAATCTTTCATCATGAGGTGGAATATTATCTGGCCCAATGTAGAAAGGTTCAAAATATTTAATTTCTGAAGAATTCACGGCGTGTGATATTTTTACTGGACCCTCTTGAATTCCATTTTGAATCCACCTATTTTATAAATACAAACAAACAAAACTAAGCCACAACTCAAAAACATTTCCCTAAAATTACATAAATGATAAAAATCAGTGATTAATGCTCGCTCACTTTGGTAAATTGGTTGGACCATGACCTTGCCGAAAGTATTTTATATGGAACAGTCTTGCCAAATTCTTTTTGGTCAGGTTTATTAACTCTGCTTTTGTGACTGGAAATTGTTGATTTTTCTCAATCTCAAATGTAGGGATAACAAATACACATCTAAAATTAAAAATAAACGTTTAACAAAAGTTCCAAATGGAAACACATAAAACGCAACAGCTGACTACTGCAACTGCATCGAGAACAAAGGAAAATTGCCTGAACCAATCAAGCGACACTATTACATACTTGACGCAGCTTTTAGCTTCTTCAGTGTTGTAGAATTCCTGCAGAGCCTGTGCAGAGCCGGGTTTGGGTATTATATCCACATCGGTTAAGTACACCCACTCAGTGGGGCAACTCTAAAAACACAATGGGTATAGTCAATTATGTAGCAAGCAGTAGTTTATGAATTTTTTACAAAATAATTCAACTCATTGGCATTGTAGCATTGCACAGAAACCTTTCTGGCTGTATTCCTCATCTGGTTTTGTGGGTAATACAACTTTTCCACTGTACCCGCCTGATCTTTTGGGAGAAACCGTTGGCTAAGCAAATCTATCAATTCTTTGGCCTCCATACAAGATGCGTTTAGGAATTCGCCACTTTTTAAGGAAATGTTATAAGACGTTTCCCCCACATTCAATGAATCTAAACTTTTGGGCACAACCATTTGAATAGCAACATTTGTCCGGAACGCAGGATGACATTTGCGCATCACGTTCACAAAGATATTGAGTACAAGCCATTCTTCAGCTGACGTGATATACACTGCCATAGACACTGGCCCGTCCCAATGCTGGACTACTTGGGCAATCCACCATATTCTCTCTATGGATGTCTAAAAACATAAGACTTTGTAAAAATTCTAATATGAAGATAATAAAATTAAAATAGAGTGAAAATTAAATGCAATTATTTTACCTGTGTTGCAAGACACACATTAAATCTATCTTGAACCAAATTGTCCCAATTATCTCCTGTCCATGCCCACTCAATTATTTTCACCTAAAATATGAGATCAAGTACATGTATTCATGTATATTATAATTTTTGCGACAGACATTTTGTTGTAGCCTAATTTCAATAAAATTGCATTAAATATAAAATACCATGCGCTGGTTGTCGTATCTTGCTCTAGCTAGAGAAATATTGGGAAGTCCTGAAAGCTTGGGCTGATGGGATACCACGCTTGCCGATGTATATTTCTCAGGTTCCAAAGTATTTACTGGGCCATCCGTATTTGAGATCATAATAGCAGTGATTATCATGAATAAAACAATACCTGCTGCAAAAGTCTTGCAATATTTGTTCACAAATCTTGAGGACAGTAAAGCCATTGTGCTTGTTTCCGACGACAAGTGAGAAACTCTTGTCACTACATATCCTGAGGAAATGTCCTAACGATTGGCTATCTGATCTTCGCTTTGAATTTTGCTCTTCTGGAACAACTAACCTTTAAGATGATTTGCATAAGACCAAAATGGAATTCGGTTTTCACAATTTCCGGTACAAAAGTTATCTTGGCATAGAGGATTTGACAACGTTGAGTTCTGTTTTGTGTTGTGAATTGGATGAAAGCCAGTGCAGAACCAGAACCTTTGTTGCAAATAAATTGAACTGAAAATGCTTGCGATTGATGTTCCTTAGTATTTTTTTGCCATTCGAATCTTAAATCTTCATACAAAATTTTGTTTGGAGGAAATGTTCTTCTGTTCTGCTTTAATTAATAATTTGATTTGATTTGATTTGATTTATTCAATTTTACGTGTTTCCAAGTCAAAACAATGTTCTGATCTCCCCTCAGTCACACGGAACATTAAATATGTCATTACTAAGACTAAATGAAATAATGTAGTATCATAAATTTAAGTGAATATACAAAGTCGAGAATTCAGAATCCAAACATTAAT
>Ga0210040_10002440_pt1 | contig 26212 bp, 27 predicted proteins | sample CryGeyCG12114_NA_FD_185462 | JGI IMG/M metagenome (GOLD analysis project Ga0210040, IMG submission 185462) | Groundwater microbial communities from aquifer - Crystal Geyser CG19_WC_8/21/14_NA (SPAdes) (version 2) | ecosystem: Environmental > Aquatic > Deep subsurface > Groundwater | place: USA... | reverse complement strand
GTCCGGCGAGGGGAGCGGCAGTCGGGTGCGACGCCCGCGTCTGCGCTCCGCGTCGGTCGTGCTGTGGTCCGCTACGCTGCCCCCATGCCGGGTGGGTCGAGACGAGTGAGCACGGTGCTGATGGGCGCGGCCCTCGTCGTGCTGGCCGTCGTGCTGATGGTGTCGGGCGCGACCGGGCTGTTCGAGGTCGGGGTGCGGGCCGACGAGACGGGAACGGCCGGCTCGATCGAGCCCGGATCCGTTCTCCTCCTGGCCGCCGGCGCGGTCGCGGGCATCGCGGGCTCGATCGCGCTGTTCCGGGAGTACGAGCGGTGGCTGCCGTCACGCGGTGGCGGCGTACCTGCCGATCACCCGGCGCAGTCGGCGGTCGGCGGCGTAGCGGCCGATGGGCCCCGTGCTTCTCATCCGGAGCAGATGCCCTGACGCGTCGAAGCACGCGGTGACGAACTCCTCGTCGTGCCGGAAGCCTTCGTCGTCCGTGCTCACACCGACGTAGGCGAGCACGAATCTCCCGTTCGTGACCAGGATCGCGGTCGCCCCGGGTGCGTCGGTGATCGGATACGACCAGCCCGGGATCGGCACGTCCACCGCGCCGGGGCTGATGGCGACGTGGAAGGACTCGGTGCCGGCGTCGAAGCGGACACGGACGGCGGTGCCGATGGTCGTGCCCACGGTGCGCTCCAGGAGGGCGCTCGCTCCGGAGAGCGGGGTGGCTGCCGTCGCCTTCTTCATCAGGGTCATGCTGGACATGGCACAAGTGTCGGTGACGCCGGGCACCGCCGCACGCACCGTGCTCACCCCAGTCCGTGGGCCAGTCCCGTGGTTCCGGGCGTCCTCGCCGCGCAGCGCGACCCCCGTTCTGGGCAACGCCGACGGTGCGGCCGCCACCGCGGCGCATCCGGCCTAGAGGACGATGTCCTCGCCGGGCACCGGGGTCGTGCCGCCGGAGACCCAGTCGCGCCGCAGGATGGCGTAGCCGACGGAGGCGAGCGCGGGCCCGCCGTCGACCGGCCAGCCCTCGCGGTAGTGCGCCTCCTTCACCCAGCCGCAGCGCAGGAAGGCGCGACGCATCGCCACATTGTCCTCCCGGGTCTGACCCTCGAACCGGTTCACGGCCGGCATGGTGGTGAAGACGTGCCGGCTGGCGGCACGGAGGATCCCCGCGGCGTGGCCCCTGCCGCGATGCTCGGTGGCGAGACGCAGGTCGAAGAGCGGCGTACCGTCCGACAGGTCCTCGAAGCGGATGAGGCCGATGCGGCCGAGAGCCGGAACGTCGATCCAGTACGAGTCGTTGTCGTCATCGCCGAACGTGCCGTCGTCGATCGCCGAGTCGATCTGCTCCCGGGTCCAGCGCGACCGCACGTGGAAGGGGAACGGGTGTCGCGTCATGAACGCCACCAGCTCGGCGCGGTCGCGGCCGGCGGCGGCCATGCGACGAAGGGATACGGCCATGCCGCAACTCTAGGGGCGACGCCGCCGCGCGCCGCGACCACGCCGCCCAGTGCCATGGCGCATCGGGTCCGCCTGCGGCATAGTGTGACGTCACGGGCGTCACCCGACGTCATCGACGGCCGACGAGGGAGTCGCCTTGAGCCCAGCATGGCGCACCGCGATGCGCGTCGCCGCCGTGACCGGGGTCGTGCTGGCGATCCTCGCCGTCAGCGCCTCACCCGTGCTCGACGGACTCGTCGTCGTGTTCTGGGCGGCGATCGTGCTCGGGGTGCTCACCCGGGGCTGGAGGGCGAAGCGCCCACGGGTGCGCACCGCACTGAGCCCCGTGGCGGACGCCGCCGACGCGTACCAGGACCTGCTGCTCGGGCGCCCGTCCCGCCGCGTGTCGTACGGGCGGGACGAGCCGACGGCCACCTCTCTGGTCATCGACCCGCCCGAGGATCCGCTCCTCCGCTCACCGTAACCGCCGGCGGGGCGCGGAGGGTGCGGCGATCAGGGACGCGTACCGCCCGCACCGATCACTCGCTGCGCGCTGCGCACCGCAGGCCCGAGTCGGCTCACGTGCTGGATCAGCTCGGCCATGGCCACCCGCAGCGCCTCGTCCGACGTCGGTTCGAGGGCGTCCAGGATGAACAGCGCCGCGGTGGTGTCGTCGCGCAGCCGGGTGCGGCGGCCCTGCCGCCAGTTCCACCGCCTGCAGGTCACACCGGCGTCGTCGCACCACACGACCTCACCCGGCTCCGGGTGCTCCGTGGTCTCCGCCCCGTCGGCGACGGCGTCGAACGGCTCCTCGCCGGAGGCGAGGGTGAGCCTCGGCGAGCCGACGTAGCGGCCGAGGTCCTCGCCGCCCAGGGGGATCCCGTGCACGATCGAAACCGCGTTGTAGATGTCGGTCAGGCGGTTGACCCGCGGGAGTGCCGATTCCGCGCGGCGCAGAAGCGCCTCGAGGCTATTGCGGGTGCGCTGCGGCTTGGCGCCGAACGCGCGGTAGGCGTCGCGCCACGCGGCGACGGAGGGCAGGTCCTGCACCGGCCCGACGGCCAGCGCCTCGCGCGCCGCGACCTCCGCCGCGCGGAGCAGCGCGTCGCTGTCATCGTCGCTCGGACCCGGGACGATGCCCTCGACCGCGATCAGGGCCGCGCGGTAGTCGGGGCGCAGCGCGAACACCGCCGGGTCGACGGAGGCAGCCGCGAGGACGCGCTCCAGCGCGCGGGGTTCAGGCACCGACGACATCCGATCCGGTCCTCAGCCGGGATGCCGGCTCGAGCACCGCAAGGGAGAACCGCGCAGTCTCGCTCCCGGGGTTGCTGTACGAGTGCGGCTCATCGCCGGGGAACGCGAGGGCGTCACCCTCGTCGAGGGCGAAGGACTGCCCGGCGACGTCGACGGTGATCGAGTTCTCCTGCACCTGCAGCAGCTCCCTCGTTCCGGCGGGGTGCGGCTCGCTCGTGTGACGGTCGCCCGGCGCGAGCGACCAGTCCCACAGCTCCAGCACGTCGGGCGCCGGCGCGGCGGCGACGAGCGTCCCGCGACCGCCTCGGGCGCCGCTCCAGAGCACGGCGCCCTCGCCGCGCCGGGTGATCCGCATCGGCTTGGGCTGCGGCGGCGCCACGAGCGCGGGCAGCGGAACGCCGAGCGCCTCGCTGATCCGCAGCAGCGTGCCGACGCTGGGGTTCGTCACCCCCTGCTCGACGTTGATCAGCATGCGCCTGCTCACGGCCGCGGTCGCGGCCAGCTGGTCGAGGGTCAGCCCGCGGGCCCGGCGCTCCGACTTGACCCGCATCCCGATGGCGCCCGCCAGAGTCGCCATAGCATCCTTCATGGGTGCATGGTACTGCGCCTCGGGTGCAGAGAAGCGACATCGACGACGCCCACGGCCGGTGCCCGGCTCAGTGCCGGCCGCAGCACCGAGCGCATCCCGGCACCACAACTGGGGTCATCCGAGGCCGTCGCTGCGCTGCGATTCGACGGTACCGTCGGCACGACCGATCAGCGCTCGTGGGCGCGACGAACATCCGCTCTCGAGCGCATGAGGAGAAGGAGCGCCCGAGTGGAACGGCCCCAGCACGCAGACGATGCCCGACGCCGCGGGATGCTTCGCGCATCGGCCCGCGGGATGGCGCAGGCGGACCGCGCGCCCAGCCCCGAGGGCACCGTGGTGCTCGACGACCGGCTCGGCATCGCGCACGTCGCAACCGCAGGCCGACGCTGGCACACCGTCGACGTGTGGTCCCGCGCCGTGTTCGCGCGCGGCGCCGATGCGGCCCGTTCCCGGCCGTCACGGGAGTTCGTGAAGTCGGTCGGACACGCCGCGGCGGGGCTGGCGCTCGGCGGTTTCCTCCTTCTGCAGCGCTGGGGGGCGCCGGTCGAGTCGCTGATCCTCGCCGGAGTCGCCGTGTTCGCCTCGATACTGCTGGTCGCCGCCTCGGTGAGGCGCGATCTCGCGCGTCTTCGGCGGTCCAACGGCGCGCCGGAGTCGGCGTTCGACCGTGTCGCGGCGGAGCACGACCCCGCGTCGTTCGACGCGGGTCCGTGGCACTCGGGCTCGTTCATCCTGTCGGCCGCACAGGGGGAACCCGCCGTCGCACGGAGCGGACGGGTCGTCACCACGGTAGCGGGCGGCATCGCCGCCGTGACTTTGGTCGCCGCCGTCGCGATCTTCGTCCTGACCGATCGGCACGAGCCGGCCCGCGCCGCCGCCGAGCCGGATCGCACCGCAGAACCGGTGGCGAGCGCGACCCCGTTCCGGGTGGTCCTGACCGACGAACCCACGCGGGTGACCGCTGCCGGGGTGGAGTGCGGCGTCCCGCCCATCCCCGAGCTCGGGGGTGAGGCATACGGGCAGTATTGCCGGGTCAACGCCAGCATCACCGTCGGCAGCGACGGCCCGACGCTGCTGGAGATCGACGGCGTCTCGGCATACGCGGGGGACACGGCGTACGACGCGGTCGGGTACGAGTTCTTCGTCGCGAGGAACGGCGCGAGCGTATACGCGCCCACCGACGACGCGGGCCGCATGCTCGTGAGCGAGCGACAGGTGGCGAGCGGCGTCCTCTGGTTCGACGTGCCGGTGGGCGTGACGCCGGACCGCGTCGTCGTGTCGACGGCACCGCCCGGGAGCGCCCTCGGCAGTGAGCCGACGGGCGCCATCACGGCCACCCTGGCCGTGTCGGCGCAGTAGCGGTGCACCGGCGCTCTCGAGAGTCGCCCGACCGGCGGTCGCACGTCAGCGGGTGGAACGGTCCGGCGCGGTAACGACCTCGCTTGCCAGCACCACCCGCCGGGCGGGCTGCCGATCGCCGGTGATGCGCTCGATCAGCATGGTCGCCGCCGTCGTGCCCATCAGCCGCGCGGGCAGGCGCACGACGCCGATGGCGGTGGGGGTGAGGGTCGTGAACGGGAGATCGCCGATGACCGCGACACCGAAGGCCGGCGGCACGAGACCCGTCTCCGTGAGCACCTGCAACGCGCCGACGCCCATCAGATTGTTGGTCGTGACGACGGCGTCCGGCGGCGGGTCGAGCGCGAGGAGGTCTTGCATCGCCTCACGACCGCCGTCCACCCGGAACGTCGAGCGGCGCAGGTAGTCGTCCGGCGGCGGGAAGGGCGCACCGGGGTCGACGACGCTGCGCCAGCCGTCGGCCCGCTCCTGACCGGTCTCGACCTCCGCGGGACCGGTGATGCACGCGATCCTGCGGAATCCGGCGTCCCGCAGGATGCCCGCCGCCGCCATACCGGCCGCGCGGTTGTCCATGACCACGCTGTCGATGTCGAACCGGGTACTCCGATCCACGGCGACGATGGGCCGGTTCCGGGCGACCAGGTCACCGAGGTCGGCTCGTCCGTCCGCCTCCGCGAGGATGACGCCGGCCATGTTCTCCGACACGGCGATGTCGAGGTACTTCGCCTCCTTGCGCGGATCCTCGTCGGTGTTGCAGAGCACCACGGAGTAGCCCGCGGCCTGGGCGACGTCCTCGACGCCCCGGGCGAGGGAGGTGAAGAAAGGGTTCTCGATGTCGGGGATGACGAGCGCGACGACCTCCGCGTTCTTCCGGCGGAGGGACCGCGCCGTCCGGTTCGGCGTGAAGCGCAGCTCGGCGGCCGCCGCTCGCACGAGCTCCGCCTTCTCCTCCGACACGTTCACGCCGTTGAAGACGCGCGACACCGTCGCGGGGGAGACGCCGGCCGCGGCCGCCACCTCGTAGATCGTCGCCATGCGTCCCCTCGGTCCCGCGTCGGTTCCGTCGTCGGGCGGCACCGGCGCGCCACCCGACGGCGGGTCAGTCGGTGCCGGAGTCGAACGCGGCGCCCTCGGATGCGAGGTCCGTCGCGTGCTGCAGAGCATCGGCCGCGGAGTCCCCGCCCCCGATCTCCAGGATCTCCGCCGCGTCCCCGAGCTCGAGGCGACCGACGAGCTCCGCCGTGGCGCCGCCGATGAGGCCGGCCGCCGCGTACTGCTCGAGGCGGGAGCGGGAGTCCGCGATGTCGAGGTTGCGCATCGTCAGCTGGCCGATGCGGTCGTCGGGGCCGAAGGCGGAGTCGCCGACGCGCTCCATCGACAGCTTGTCGGGGTGGTAGCTGAGCGCGGGGCCGGTCGTGTCGAGGATCGTGTAGTCGTCGCCACGGCGCAGACGGAGAGTCACCTCACCGGTCACCGCGGAGCCGACCCAGCGCTGCAGCGACTCGCGCAGCATGAGCGACTGCGGGTCGAGCCAGCGACCCTCGTACATGAGACGACCGAGTCGGCGGCCCTCGGCGTGGTAGTTGGCCACCGTGTCCTCGTTGTGGATGGCGTTCAGCAGGCGCTCGTATGCGATGTGCAGGAGGGCCATTCCGGGCGCCTCGTAGATGCCGCGGCTCTTCGCCTCGATGATGCGGTTCTCGATCTGGTCGGAAACGCCCAGACCGTGCCGCCCACCGATGGAGTTCGCCTCGAGCACGAGCGCGACGGCGTCGTCGAACCCGGTGCCGTTGATGGCGACGGGGCGGCCGGCGTCGAAGCGCACCGCCACGTCCTCGGCGGCCACCTCGACGTCGTCGCGCCAGGCGGCGACGCCCATGATCGGCTGCACGAGGTCGAGTCCGGAGCTCAGCTCCTCGAGCCGCTTCGCCTCGTGCGTCGCGCCCCAGATGTTCGCGTCGGTGCTGTAGGCCTTCTCGGTGGAGTCGCGGTACGGGAAGCCGCGGGCGACGAGCCACTCGCTCATCTCGGTGCGGCCGCCGAGCTCGCCGACGAAGCTCGCGTCGAGCCAGGGCTTGTAGATGCGCAGGCGCGGGTTCGCCATGAGCCCGTAGCGGTAGAACCGCTCGATGTCGTTGCCCTTGTAGGTGGAGCCGTCGCCCCAGATGTCGACGTCGTCCTCCTTCATGGCGCGGACGAGCATGGTCCCGGTCACGGCACGGCCGAGCGGCGTGGTGTTGAAATAGGTCTTCCCGCCGGACCGGATGTGGAAGGCACCGCACTGCAGCGCGACGAAGCCCTCCTCCACGAGGGCGGCACGCGCGTCGACGAGGCGCGCGATCTCGGCGCCGTACTCCTTGGCGCGGCCGGGCACGGCCGCGATGTCCGGCTCGTCGTACTGGCCGATGTCCGCGGTGTAGGTGCAGGGCACGGCACCCTTCTCGCGCATCCACGCCACGGCGCAGGAGGTGTCGAGCCCCCCCGAGAACGCGATTCCGACTCGTTCGCCCACGGGAAGGCTGCTCAGTACCTTTGACATGGCTACCAGCCTAGGGGCGAGCGGCAGCGCCGATCGCCGCGGCGGGGCGGTGCGGCGACCCGTCCGGCAGGGCGTTGAGGCGACCTGTCCGGCGGGCGACGCGTGCTCAGCGCGACGGCCAGTGCCAGGGCGGCTGCTCGAGCGGCAGGAGGCCCTCCACCTGCGTCTCCCCGGTGTCCTTCCGGAGGGTGTGCACGAGGGCCGCGTCCCGCAGCAGCGCCACGAGCGGCTCGGAGTGCGACACGACGAGGAGCTCCGAGTCGGCGGTCGCGTCCAGGATCAGGTCGGCGAGCGCCGGGAAGAGCGACGGATGCAGGCTCGTCTCCGGCTCGTTGAGCACCAGGAAGGGCGCCGGCCTCGTGCTGAGCAGGGCCGCCACCCAGACCAGGAACCGCAGGGTCCCGTCGGACAGCTCCGCCGCGCCGAGGGAACGGAGCAGGCCCGGCTGGCTCAGCTGCAGGGCGAAGCGGCCGTCCTGGTCCTCCACCCGGAGGCGACTGCCGGGGAACGCGCGATCGATCGCCGCGTCGAGGCGGCCCTCGGGACCCGACTCGCGGATCGTCTGCAGGGCCGCCGCCAGGTCCGCCCCGTCCCCGGCGAGGACGGGCGTGCGCGTGCCGACCGCCGCCCGACGGGCCGGAGCGTCGGCGTCCGCCCGCACGTGGTCGAAGAACCGCCAGGAGCGCAGCTCGTCCCGCACCGCGAGCAGTTCCGGCGCCGTGCGCGGATCGGCGGCTTCGCTGACCATGCTCGCCCAGGGCGGCAACCGGTAGTCGTGCCGCACCCAGCCGTCGTCCCCGCGGACCCGCAGCGACGGCCCCCGGCGCTCGGCGAGCAGTCCGGCCGGTCGCAGGTAGGGGCCGTGCCAGACGGCCTCCGCCTTGATCTCCGGGTCACGGCCGAACATCGTGGGGATCGAGGGAGGCGGGGGAACGGGCAGGCCGAGATCCAGCGCGTACCCCAGGCCGTCCGACGCGAAACCGAGCCGGAGGGCGATGGGACCGCGGCGCATCGTTCCCTGGACGGGCACCTCTCCCCGCCGCATCCCGCCCGAGATGCTCTCGGGTCCCGCCCACAGCGTCGACGGGAGCCCGCCCTCCGCGGCCAGCGCGGCCACGGCACCGTCGCCCGCGACGGCCGCCAGGAGGCGGAGGACGCGGTACAGGTTCGACTTGCCGCTGCCGTTGGCGCCGGTCACCACGGTGAGGCGTTCAAGCGGCAGCACGAGGCTGCGCAGGGAGCGGTACCCCTCGACGGCGACGGCGGTCAGCATGCCCCCAGCGTAGGCAGCGCCACCGACAGCAGGTCGTACCGCACGTCGCAGGAACCGCGACGCGCGGCACGCGATCGGGGGAGTGGTGGTCGTTCACGTCGACCCTGTACGGTGCCACACACGCGTCCCCGCGAACGAGAGGCAGACGATGACCACGTTGTTCCCCGAGCTCGACGCCGTCCGCACAGGAACCACTCTCGCCGGCGCGCGCTACGCGGAACTGCTCGCGGCCGCGGCCGCGAGCGATGAGGAGCAGTCGCAGCGGGCCGCCGAGCAGCTCGTGGCGGACAACGAGTGGCCGACCGTCGAGGTCGCACTCGCCCAGGCGCGGCTGTACCGGTCGCAGCAGGAGGCCAACCAGCAGCAGTGAATGGGGGCGCCCGCCGGGTCACCGGACGCTTTCGTTCCCGCGGCCGGCCGCGCCGCGAATCGCCGCTAGTCCGTCGGCGCCCCGTCGCGCTCTGGATGCCCGGGCTCATCGGGCCGGTGCCCGTCCGACTCCGCCTCCGCTTGTGCCCCGGGAGCACCCGCGGACTCGCCGCGTCGGCGGGCCCGCTCGCGGGAGGACCGGCCGAACTGCACCATGCTGACCACGAGGAAGCCGCCCGCCGCGATCGCGAGCACCACCCGGTACGCCGACGGGGCGGCGACGGCGATGAAGAGGAAGTTGACGAACGCGATCAGCATGATGGCGACGAGGAGCCCCCACACCAGCGGGGACTCCGCCGTGCCGCGGGTGCGGGGTCGCCCGGAGGGCCGGTCGTCCGTCATGACTCGCTCCCGTCGTATGCGGTGCCCGGGATGCGGGCTCCCGGTCCGTACCCCAGCGAGCGTACCTCGGCAGAACGGGCCGTCCCCGACGCCGCGGCCCCGCCGACGAGCGCGTGCCGCCGGGCGCGGCCGTCCTCCCCCCGGGCGGCGCCGACGGCGCCCCTAGGCTGAGGCGGTGACGACACCACCGCGGGACGTCGCCCTCGCGCGCCGCATCGCCGAGCGGCACGGCGCCGATCCGGCGACGGTGGATGCCCTCCCGGGTGTCGGCCGCGTGAACCACGTGCACATCGCCCGGCGCGGCGACGAGCAGGTGGTGATCCGCTTCGCCATCGATCCGCTGCGCGCGGACGAGTTCGACGCGGAGCGGTGGTGCATCGCCCGGGCGCGGGCGGCGGGGATCACCGCGCCCGCCCCGGTCGCGCACGGGTCGCTCGACGGCGTGCCGTACCTGGTGCTCCAGTACGTGCCGGGATGGCCGGGCACCGAGATCGCGCCGGAGCACGCGTGGCACCGGCTCGGCCGGTTCGCCGCCGACGTCGCCGCCCTCGAGCCGGGCGAGGATGCGCCCGCCGGCCTCTTCTCGCGCTTCGGCCGCGACCTGCCCGCCGCGTGGCGCGCCCACGTCCGGTACAACCTCGACGCCCTCGGAGGCGGGGACCCGCTGATCGCCCGGCGGGTCTACGCGGCCGCGGATGCGCAACGGCTGGCCGCCGCCATCCGGAGCCTCCTCGACGCGCCGCTCACCTTCGGGCTCTCGCACGGCGACCTCGCGCCCCGCAACATGATCGTGCAAGAGGGCACGGGGCAGGACGCGGCGCTCATCGACTGGGGCGGCGCGTCGGCCGGTCCCGCGCCGTGGACCGACCTCGAGATGGTGTACCGGTGGCACCTGACGGCGCTGCCCGAGGGTTTCGAGGTGCCCGTCACCGCGGACGACCTCGCCGCCTTCGCGCGAGGGTGCGGGATCGAACTCGCGGCGGTGACGCCGCTGCTCGAGGCGCTCGTGCTGCTGCGGTCGCTCGACCTGGCCCGGTGGGCGAAGGACGTCCGGCCGGACCTGCTGCCGCAGTACGCGGCGGAGGCGGCGCGACTCGTGGGCCGCTTCCTCGCGGGCGGTCAGCCGGTGTAGACCGCCCATGACCGGGCCGGCACGGTGGAGCCGATGTCGCCGCCCGTGCTCGACACGTCCACCCGCAGGCCCCCCGCGCGCGAGGCGCGCACGGCGACGGAGCCGAGGTTGAGCACGAGCACCACCCGCCCCGGCCCGCCGGGCTCCGTTGCGACGATCGTCGCGCTCTCGTTCGCGAGGTCCTCCACGCGCACGTCGGCCCGCGTCAGCCACGGGTGCCGACGTCGCAGCCCGATGAGCCGGCGGTGAACGTCGAGCAGGGGCTCGCCATCGGCCGGCAGGGCGTCGGGACCGGCGGGATAGGCGGGCCGCACCGCGTCGTCCCCGCCCGCGCGATCCTCCTTCACGCCGCGCATGCCGCGTTCGTCGCCGTAGTAGACGCTCGGGATGCCGGGGAGCACGAACAGCAGCGCGATGGCGGCCGTCAGCGCGTCCGGCGGGAGGGTGGACGCGATCCGCGTGACGTCGTGGTTCCCGACGAACGTGTATGGCAGGAATCGGGGAAGCAGCTCGGCGTGCCTGCGCAGCGTCCACTCGAGCTCGAAGAGGTTCCCGTCACGCAGAGAGCTCCACATTGACTTCCAGAGCTCGTACTGGGTCACGGAGTCGAGCCCGGACCGCTCGACGTAGTCGGCGTAGTCACCGTGGATCATCTCACCGAGGAACCAGGCGTCCGGATGCCGCTCCCGTACGCGGGGGAGCACCCGACGCCAGAACTCGGGCGGTACCGCATAGGCGGCGTCGAGCCGCCAACCGGACGCGCCGCGATCGAGCCAGTGGATCATCACGTCCGCGACGTGGTCCGCCACCTCGGGATTGTCGTGGTTGAGGGTCACGAGAGCGCCGTGGCCCTCGAAGGCGACGGGCTCACCCCGGTCGTCCCAGCGGAACCAGGCGCCCTCCGCCGACTCCCGGCCGTGCTCGAGCGCGGCGCGGAAGCGCGGGTGCGAGCGGCCCACGTGGTTGAAGACGCCGTCGAGCAGCACGCGCACGCCGCGACTGCGGGCGGCGGCGAACAGGGCGTCCATGTCGGCGTCGTCGCCGAGCCGCGGGTCGATGCGCAGGTGGTCGACCGTGTCGTAGCCGTGGGTCTCGGACGCGAACACCGGTCCGAGCGCGAGGCCGTTCGCCCCGAGCTGCACGAGGTAGTCGAGCCAGTCCACGAGCACGGGGAGCCGGTGCTCGGACTCGGCGGCCGTGCGGGCGGTCTGCTCCGCGCCCAGGAAGCCGAGCGGGTACACGTGCCACCAGACCACGTGCTCGGTCCACGATCCCATCGTCGGCGTCCTCCTCCGCTGGCGCCGCGCGGCGCCCGTTCGAGCCTAGGGGGCTGCCGCAGGACCCCGTGCCCATCGACAGCGGCGGCTACCCGCGCTCGAACGGCGGCACCGGGACGCCGGTGATCGTCTCGCGGTTGGACGCGGGAAGCACACCGTTCTCAGCGACGACGTGACGGAGTGCGCGCGCACTCCGATGGAGGGCGCGGTGCCCTCCACCTCGGTGCGACCGGTCAGGAGGGCGGGTCAGACGATGCTCTGCAGAGCGGCCCACGCGGCCCCGGCTATCGCCGCCCACAGGCCCGCGCTCACGGCGACGACCGCCACGACCGCGCGCCGGCGTTCCGCGTGCCGGTCGAGCGGCAGCGCCTCGCGTCGCACGTCCCGCGTGTCGAGGTCTGCCAGGCCGTGCGGCGCGATGGCGTTGCTCATGGTTTGTCCCCCTCCAGCGCGTCGTCGCGCTCCCTCCACGAATACTCCCACCCGCGCGGCCGCGCGACCGTCAGGATCGACCGAATCACCCGCTGTTTGGGGACAAACGCGGGCGGGAAGGAGCCGTGGGGGAGGAGTCGGACCGCGTATCTGTCAGGATCGACGGGACATGACCATTCCGGATCCCACTCTCGCCGACGCCCGCACGGACCTGACGCGGAGCATCCCCGAGCGCTTCGACGCCGACGAGGTGTACGAGCGATTCGTGACCTGGACCACGGGACTCGGCCTCTCGCTGTACCCCGCCCAGGACGAGGCGATCATGGAGATCGTCTCCGGCGCCAACGTGATCCTCAGCACGCCCACCGGCACCGGCAAGTCGCTGGTCGCCGTCGCCGCGCACTTCACCGCCCTCGCCGACGGCCGCCGCTCGTACTACACCGCGCCCATCAAGGCGCTCGTGTCGGAGAAGTTCTTCGCGCTCGTGGACATCTTCGGCCCCGAGAACGTCGGCATGGTCACGGGCGACTCCTCCGTCAACGCCGACGCCCCCATCGTGTGCTGCACCGCGGAGATCCTCGCCAACCTCGCGCTCCGGCACGGGGCGGACGCGGACGTCGGGCAGGTCGTGATGGACGAGTTCCACTTCTACGGCGACCCGGACCGCGGGTGGGCGTGGCAGGTGCCGCTGCTCACGCTGCCGCGCGCGCAGTTCGTGCTCATGTCCGCGACGCTCGGCGACGTCACGTCGCTCGCCGAGGACCTCCATCGGCGCACCGGTCGCAGCACCGCCCGCGTGACGGGCGTGGACCGCCCGGTTCCGCTGCACTACTACTACGCGACGACGCCGGTGCACGAGACCGTCGAGGAGCTGCTGTCGACGCGGCAGACGCCGGTGTACATCGTGCACTTCTCGCAGCTGGCCGCCCTCGAGCGCGCACAGTCGCTGATGAGCCTCAAGGTCGTGGACCGGGAGCAGCGCGACCGCATCGCCGAGCTCATCGGCGGCTTCCGCTTCACGACCGGATTCGGGCGAACGCTGTCCCGGCTCGTGCGGGCGGGCATCGGCGTGCACCACGCGGGGATGCTGCCGAAGTACCGGCGCCTGGTCGAGCAGCTCGCGCAGACGGGACTGCTGCGGGTGATCTGCGGCACCGACACGCTCGGCGTCGGCATCAACGTGCCCATCCGCACGGTGCTGCTCACGGCGCTCACGAAGTACGACGGCACCCGGATGCGGCAGCTGAACGCCCGGGAGTTCCACCAGATCGCGGGCCGCGCCGGCCGCGCGGGCTACGACACGGCGGGCACGGTGATCGTGCAGGCGCCCGAGCACGAGACGGAGAACATCAAGGCGCTCGCGAAGATCGGCGACGACCCGAAGAAGCGCCGGAAGCTCGTGCGCAAGAAGGCGCCGGAGGGCTTCGTCTCGTGGGGCGAGCCGAGCTTCCTGAAGCTCGTCGAGGCGGAGCCCGAGACACTGCGCTCGAGCATGCAGGTCAGCCACGCGATGATCCTCAACGTCATCGCCAGAGGACACGACCCGTTCACCGACCTCCGGACCCTGCTCGAGGACAACCACGAGCCGCGGCCGCGGCAGCGGGCGCTCCTCCGGCAGGCCCTCGCGATCTACCGCACGCTGCGCACCGCGGGGGTGGTCGAGCAGCGCCCGGATCCCGCCGGCGGGCCGGCGCACATCACGGTCACCGTCGACCTGCAGGCCAACTTCGCGCTCAACCAGCCGCTGTCCCCGTTCGCGCTCGCCGTGTTCGAGCTCCTCGACCCGGAGTCGCCCACCTATGCGCTCGACATGATCTCGGTGCTTGAGGCGACCCTCGACGACCCGCGGCCCGTGCTGTCCGCGCAGCAGTTCCTGGCACGGGGCGAAGCCGTCGCCGCCATGAAGTCCGAGGGCATCGAGTACGACCGGCGGATGGAGCTGCTCGAGGAGGTCACCCACCCGCAGCCGCTCGCGGGCCTGCTGGGGGCGGCGTTCGCGACGTACTCGGCCTCGCAGCCGTGGATCGGCGACTTCGAGCTGCACCCGAAGTCGGTCGTGCGCGACATGTACGAGCGCGCCCAGACGTTCGGGGAGTTCGTCGGCTCCTACAAGCTCGCCCGCTCCGAGGGCGTCGTGCTGCGCTACCTCTCCGACGCCTTCCGTGCGGCGCGGCAGACCATTCCCGACGAGGCGAAGACCGAGGACCTGCGCGACCTGATCGAGTGGCTCGGCGAGCTCGTCCGCCAGGTCGACTCCAGCCTGCTCGACGAGTGGGAGAAGCTCGCCAACCCCACACGCGCAGCGCACGCCGACGAGGCGATCGTGCCGCCCGCGCCGCACCGGGTCACGACGAACGTCCGGGCGTTCCGCATCCTGGTGCGCAACGAGATGTTCCGGCGCGTGCAGCTCGCGGCGCTCGAGCACTACGACGAGCTCGGCGAGCTCGACGCCGCCGCGGGGTTCGACGCGGACGCCTGGGCCGACGCGATGGACGCGTACTTCGGCGCGCATGACGACCTCCGCACGGGCGGGGACGCGCGCGGGCCGGCGATGCTCATCATCGACGAGCGACCCGGAGCCTGGCACGTCCGGCAGATCTTCGACGATCCCGAGGGCGACCACGACTGGGGCATCAGCGCGGAGGTCGACCTCGCGGAGTCGGATGAGCAGGGTGTCGCGGTGGTGCGGGTCACGGCCGTGAACGCGCTCTAGCGCCCCGCTCCGTGCGTCCCGTTGCGCGCGGGTGTCGCGCCGGAGTCCGTTCAGCGACCATCGGGTAACGTCGCAGGGTGACCCGTACACTCGACCGCCCGGAGAAACCGGGGGCCACCCGCCCCCGCTTCTCGCGCACCATTCCGCCATTCCAGGTTCGCAGGGTCGTCGTCGACGACCTCCAGGTCGTTCTTCGCACCTTCGGCACCGTGCGGCCGGGGGCTCCGGTCTTCGTGCTGGTCCACGGCATCGGCGTCTCGTTCCGCTACTTCGAGCCGCTCGCCGAGGAGCTCGCCAAGCGGGGCGTCGTGCACCTGCTCGACATGCCGGGGTACGGCAGCTCACCGCGTCCGCGTCGCAACATCTCGATCGCGGAGCACGGCGAGGTGCTCGTCTCGGTGCTGCGCCGCGAGGGCATCGAGAACCCCGTTCTCATCGGGCACTCGATGGGCTGCCAGATGGTCACCGAGGCGGTCGTGCAGGATACGGGCATCAGCGACAGGGTCGTGCTGATGGGCCCCACCATGTCGCCGTCCGAGCGCACCTTCCTCAGCGCCGCCCTCCGGCTCACCGCCGACATGACCCGCGAACCGCTCCGTGGCAACTGGACCGTCCTCACGGACTACCTCTTCCGATGCGGACCGATCTGGTACGCGATGCAGGTGCCGCACCTGCTGCGCGACCGCATCGAGGAGCGCGTCGCGCGCATCTCGGCCCGGGTTCTCGTCATCCGGGGAGATCGCGACCCCGTCGTGTCCCGGCCGTGGGCGACGCACCTCGCGTCGCTCGCCCGGGACGGCCGTTTCGCCGAGGTGCCCGGGCCGCACGTCGTCATGTTCACGGCACCGGAGGAGATCTCGCACCTGGTACTCGAGCACACGGGCCGATGATCCGGCTGCTGCGGAACGGCTACAGCTGGGTGCTGGACTACGCCTACGTCGGGTGGTGGCAGGTGGTCGGGTTCTTCGTCCGGATCGACCCGAAGCGCTACCGCGACGGGCGGCACGGCCGCGCGCCGATCCTGATCCTGCCGGGCATCTACGAGCGATGGCAGTTCCTGCGCCCCGTGATCGAGCGGCTGCACGACGAGGGCCATGCCGTGCACGTCGTGACCACGCTCGGCTACAACCTCGGCGAGGTGACCGCGGGCGCCAAGCTCGCCCGCACGTACCTCGAGCAGCACGACCTGCGCGGCGTCGTCATCGTCGCTCACAGCAAGGGCGGCCTCATCGGCAAGCAGCTCATGGCGTTCGAGGACGGGGAGCAGCGCATCGAGTCGATGGTCGCGATCAACACGCCCTTCGGCGGCTCCCGCTACGCGCGCTTCTTCCCCGGGCGGGCGATCCGGGCGTTCGTGTCGACGAACGAGACCCTCCTCGCGCTCGCCAAGCGTGAAGAGATCAACCCCCGCATCACCTCGATCTTCGCGGACTTCGACCCGCACATCCCCGAGGGGAGCGCGCTCGTGAACGCCCGCAACATGCGGATGAAGATCGGCGGACACTTCCGCCTGCTCGCGGCGCCGAGCGTGCTCGACGCCGTCGTGACGTCGGTGGAGCGCGCGGCCGCCTGACCGGCCGCCACGCTCGCAGCGTCGCGTCTTGCCGCGTCGCGTCGCGCTCACATGGTGAGCAGGATCTTGCCGATGTGCTCGGAACCCTCCATGCGGCGTTGCGCGTCCGCCGCGCGCTCCAGTGGGAACCGGCTGTCGATCACGGGTCGCACCGCGCCCGACTCCAGGAGCGGCCACGCGTCGGCGCGGACCGCCGCGATGATCGCGGCCTTCGCGTCAGCGGACTGCGCCCGAAGCGTCGTGCCGTGGATCTGCCCGCGCTTGGCCATGAGCCTGCCCACGGGGAGGAACGCGTCCTGCCCGCTCTGGCTGCCGATCAGCACGATGCGGCCCCCGGTCGCGAGCGCGGCGATGTCGCGCTCGACGTACGGGCCGGCGATCGCGTCGAGCACGACGTCGGCGCCCGCGTCGCCCGTTGCGGCGAGAAGCTCGGCGACGAAGTCCTGCTCGCGGTAGTCGATCAGGATCCCCGCCCCGAGCCCGGCGCAGGCGTCGAGCTTCGCACGGCTGCCCGCCGTGACCGCGACGGAGGAGCCGCGGGCCGCGGCCAGCTGGATGGCCATCGTGCCGATCCCGCTGGAGCCGCCGTGCACGAGCAGCAGCTCGCCCGGGGCGAGCCGGCCACGCTGGAACACGTTGTACCAGACCGTCGCGACGGCCTCGGGCAGTCCGGCGGCGTCGACGAGGTCGACGGTGGCCGGCACCGGCAGCACGTGCCGCGCGTCCACGGCGACGCGCTCCGCGTATCCGCCGCCCGCGAGCAGCGCGCACACGCGGTCGCCGACGCGCACGCTCGTGACGCCGGGAGCCACCTCTCGCACGACGCCGCTCACCTCGAGCCCGGGGAGAAGGGACGCGCCCGGCGGGGGCGGGTAACTGCCCTGCCGCTGACCGAGGTCCGCGCGGTTCACGCCCGCCGCCACGACGTCGATGAGCACCTGGCCCGGCCCCGCCACCGGGTCGTCGACGGTGCGGATGTTCAGCACGGACGCGTCGCCCGCGCCCTCGTACACGCAGGCTCGCATGCTGCAACGCTACTCGGGCGGTCGATTCCACCGAGCCGGGAATACCGGGGCGGTCGATGCGATTGCATAGACCTGAGACGCACCGTCTCCAAGAGAACTTCCTCAGAAGGAGCACGCCATGAGCACCCCCACCGCAACGGACATCCCGGGCTACGTCGCCGGCACCTGGGCGATCGACAAGACCCACTCCGAGGTCGGGTTCAGCATCCGCCACATCATGATCAGCAAGGTCAAGGGCACCTTCAAGGACTTCGACGCCACGATCGTGACCGCCGAGAACCCCCTCGACTCGACCGTGACCGCGTCCGCCGTCGTGGCCTCCATCGACACCAACGAGCCGAACCGCGACCAGCACCTGCGCACCAACGACTTCTTCGACGCCGAGACCTACCCGACCATCGACTTCGTCTCGACGGGCGTCCGCGTCGACGACGGCGACTTCCTCGTCGACGGCGACCTGACCATCCGCGGCGTCACGAAGCCCGTGACGTTCGACTTCGAGTTCGGCGGCTTCGCAACGGACCCGTTCGGCAACTCGAAGGCGGGGGCGACCGCCAAGACGGTCATCAACCGCGAGGACTTCGGACTGCTCTACAACGCCGCCCTCGAGACCGGCGGCTTCCTGCTGGGTGACAAGGTCACCATCACGCTGGAGCTCCAGGCGGTCCTCACCAAGTAGTCCGCTCCGGCCGCGCCGCCGTCCCCGGGATGGCGGCGCGGTCGCGTCCGCGCGGTCGCGCGAGGGGTGCCGCGGCGCTCAGGAGTCCGTGCCCACGATCTCCTCGCGGACCCGGCGCACGTCCTCCAGCAGCGCCCCGATCAGCACCCAGTGCTCGTCGCTCGGGCCCGCGACCTGAATCGGCTGGGTCAGCGCGGTCGGCTCGGGCGCGGGGTCCCCGGTGTGCCGGCGCGGATCGTCGACGACCAGCAGCCGCAGGTCATGACCGGCCCTGCGGAGTTCGGTGCCGATGGCCCGGGCCATCGGCTCGTCGGCGATGCTCGTGTCGTAGTGGTCGCGCAGGGCGCGCGCCATGCCGACAACCCGGGTGGTGACGACGGTCAGCCGCGCGAGCATCTCCTCGTCGCTCTCGAGCGTGCCCCTGTGGTGTGAGCGCCGCGGATTGAGCATGAGGCTCTCCCGCGCCTTCTCCACCGCCGCCTCCGCTGTCGTGCGCGCGTCCCGCAGCTCGCGTGCCCGCACGAGGATGGCCTCCACCTCGTTGCGGCTGCGCCGCCCCTGCACGGCGTCCGCGATGTCCTCGAGCGTCGCGGCCGTGTCCCGCGCGAGCCGCGCGACCGCGAGCCGGGCGGGCTGCAGAACCACGGGCGGCACGAGCACGAGGTTGACGATGACGCCGATGGCCGCGCCGATCAGGGTCTCGGCGATGCGGGCCGCCGCGTACTCCGGTGACTGCGCCCCGATGGAGAGCACGAGCATGGCGCTGATCGGAATCTGCGCGGCGGAGCCCGGTGTCAGGCGCAGCGCCCAGCCCAGCAGGACCGCGACCACGACGGCCGCGAGCACGAGCCAGCTCGCGGTGCCGAACAGCAACCCCGCCCCGAATGCGAGCAGCACGCCCACCACCACGCCAGCGCTGCGCTCGACCGCCCTGCCGAGCGACTGGTTCACGGAGGGCTGCACCACGAGGAGAGCCGCGATCGCGGCGAAGATCGGCAGCTGATTCGGCAGGATCGCGAGGCAGACGAACCACGAGAGCACGGCGGCGACCGAGGTCTTGAGGGCCTGGAGCAGCGGGATCCTGCTGTCCGCGCGGATGCGGGCGGGGAAAGCCATCACGCCGTCCGCACGGTCTCGCCGACGAACCGGCCGTACGCCTCGATGGCTGCACCGAAACGTGATCGCGCGCCGTCGTCCAGCTCCCGGAACTCCGTGGTCTCCACGATCGTCTCCCTCGTCCGCCTCGTGCGCCGCCACGTGCCGACCACCTGGCCGCAGTCGACGATGGTCGGCAGGAACAGACCGTTCTTCCCGGGGACGACGCGCTCCGCCCATTCCGGCCGCAGTGAGGGAGCGCGGTCGCGGTAGCCGAGCAGAAGCTCATCGAAGCCCGGGAGCGCGAGCGTGCACGGCTCGTCGTCCCGCGGTCCGCCGGCACCGGCACCGACGGCGGGCGAGTCGGTGGCCTGATAGTGCGGGACGCCGTCGACGTCCAGTTCGTCCAGTGCGTGGCGTGCGGACGCCACGGCGACGCGCACATCCGCGGCGAGCAGACCGGTCCACCAGGCGAGATCGCGCGCGGTGGCCGGCCCGTGCGACCGGAAGTAGCGGAGGGCCAGGTCCCCGAGCGCCTCACCGCGGTCGCGGGGCGGCGTCGCGGGCAGCCACTCGTCGAACAGCACGAACGTGTGCTGGGCACCCCGCCGGGGACCGAGGCAGAGCACGCGGGACTGGCAGAGCGCGCCGAGCATGGTGATGCCCCGCTGGGCACCGGTGGCCTCGCCTATCGCCTCCAGCAGGGCGAAGAGCTCGGGGCGGGTGGCGGACCGGCCGCCCACCAGCACGGCGCCGATGGCGTCGCGGGCGAGGGCGAGCGTGCGATCCGCGATGCCGAGCTGGCGCCGCCGGGGCGCGCCCGCCGCAAGCATCCGGGGGCCGGTCAGGTCGAGCATCCACGGCAGGTCCTCGCGGGCCATGAGGTGCAGCGTGCCGCGCATCGGCCACGACCGCACGATGCGGCCGTCGTCGAGGGCGGCCGTGACGTCGGCCTGCGTGCTGCCCGGCGCCCGCACGCCGACGGACCAGAGTGCACCCGCAAAGTCCTGCGCCTGCATGGCGAACATCCAGCGGACGGCGTCGGCGGGCTCAGCGGGCGGAGCCGCGCGGAGGCGCTGGTTCCGCAGCCGCGGCCGGGCGAGATCGCGCACCGTTCCGGCCGGGGTCATGACCTAAGTATCGCCGAACGACCTCCGCCGCGATGGTCCCGCGGCGACGACAGGCTGCTCCCTCCGCACGCGATAGGCGTCGGCGTGCGGACGGCACGGACCCGCGTCGTGCGGGAACCACCGGGGGTCGTTCCATTCGGGAGTGGAACGAGTCGGCATCGGCGGGAACCGACGCCTGCTCAGGGTGTCCTCCGAAGGGGGACAGGCTCAGGATCGCTCCGACGGTACCAGCGCGGAATCACCGGAGGCAAGGGGTCTTCGCGCCGAATGCGGTGCGTCATCCGGGGCGTCCCGCGGGGGCGGGATGCGAGGAATAGGCTCGCAGAATGACTTCCGCTACCGCATCCCTCGTCGTGCTCGGTGCAAGTGGCGACCTGACCGAGCGCCTGCTCCTGCCCGGTCTCGGCAGCCTGCTGGCCGCCGACTCCCCGCGGCCCGTTCAACTGCTCGGCACGGGGCGCAGCGAGCGGGAGCAGAACGACTGGCGCGACACCGTGAAGAAGGCCTTCGACGATGCGGGTGCCACCGGGGAGGCGGCGCGCGCCGTGCTCGAGAGCACGGAGTACGTGCAGGCGGACCCGACGGAGGCGGAGGATCTGCAGCGACTGCTCGACGCCTGCACCGGCACGCCGATCATCTACTTCGCGCTGCCGCCCGCGATCACCATCACGGTGTGCGACGTGCTCGAGGGCATGGACCTGCCCGACGGCACCATCCTCGCTCTCGAGAAGCCGTTCGGCTCGGACAGCCGAAGCGCGGCGGAGTTGAACCGCAAGCTGGTGCGCATCGTGCCCGAGGAGCGGATCCACCGCATCGATCACTTCCTCGGCACCGACACCGTGCTGAACCTCCTGGGACTGCGATTCGCGAACCGGCTGTTCGAGCCCGTGTGGAACGCGGACAACATCGAGCGCGTCGAGATCACGTACGACGAGGACCTTGCACTCGAGGGCCGCGCGGCCTACTACGACAGCGCGGGCGCGCTCGTCGACATGATCCAGTCGCACCTGCTGCAGGTGCTGGCCGTGTTCGCCATGGAACCGCCGGCGAGCGTCGACCACGTCGACCTGCGCTCGGTCATGGCCCAGGTGCTGCGGGCGACGGAGGTCGAGGGCGGCGATGCCGCCGAGTCGAGCCGGCGGGCGCGGTACACCGGCGCGACGATCGACGGCGAGGAGGTGCCCGCCTACACCCAGGAGGAGGGCGTCGACCCCGCGCGCAACACCGAGACGCTGGCCGAGGTCACGTTCACCGTGCACAACCGCAGGTGGGCGGGAGTGCCGTTCGTGCTGCGCTCGGGCAAGGCGCTCGAGTCGAATCGCAAGAACATCGTCGTCACGTTCAAGCCGGTGTCCGCGCTGCCGGCTGGCCTGCACGGTCAGGCGCAACCGGATCGCATGGTCATCGACCTGAAGCAGCACCGGATCGCCCTCGAGCTCACGATGAACGGCAGCGCCGACCCCTTCACGCTCGAGCAGGTGCAGGTCGACACCGAGCTCCGCGGGGCGGACCTCACGCCCTACGGCGAGGTGCTGCGCGGCATCCTGGCGAACGACCCCACCCTGTCGGTGCGCGCCGATGTCGCCGAGCGCTGCTGGCGCATCGTGGAACCGGTGATGCGCGCCTGGCGGGACGACCTCGTGCCGCTCGACGAGTACCCGGCGGGAACGAGCGGGCCCAAGTCCTGGGAGTAGCGGGCGGGCCGTCGCGCCCGCTCACGACCGCACGGGCGCCTCGGGCGTGAACGGACCCGCCGCTGCAGCGGCAGCCGCGGACTCGCGCCTGCGGGTGCGTGCCCACACGAAGAAGCCGGCGAGGGTGAAGGCGCCGTAGAAGAGGTACATGACGGCGGACGCGTAGTAGCCGGCGCTGAGCAGCAGGGGCACGCCGACGATGTCGACCGCCACCCAGACGAGCCAGAACTCCACCCAGCCCTTCGCCATGCCGTAAGTGGCGAGGAGCGACCCGGTGAAGATCCAGGCGTCCGCCCACACCGGTTCGTAGGAGCCGAGCGCGGCGAAGATGGGGGTGAGCACCGCGGTGCCGCCCACGAGCCCGAGCACGAGGAGCACGCGCTCGCGCCCCGACGCCCAGCGGGGCGTCACCGCCGCGCCGCCGGAGTGCCTGCTCTCCCGCCAGCGGTACCAGCCGTAGATCGAGACGGCGATGAACATCACCTGGCGTCCCGCCTGGCCGAGCAGGTTGACCGGGTTGGGGGTGCCGAACACCGCGCCGAGGAAGACCGTGAACAGCAGCACGTTGCCCAGGATGCCGACGGGCCACGCCCATACGCGCCGCCGCATGCCGCCCAGGGCGCTCGCGAGCCCGAAGAGGTTCCCGATCACCTCGCGCCAGAGCACGACCTGATCGCCGATCACCAGCTGTGCGTCGAAGAGCCACCGAAGTATGTCCATGGGCCGTCATCCCGTCCGTCGAGTCGATCGGCTACGGGGGTGCGGCCGCGCGGGTGCGCCGCGATCGGCGCGCCCGTGAACGGACGCGTGCTTCTCCCATCCAGACTTTGACTGTCGGTACCGGAATTCCACCGGTTCAGCACCCGGCCGGGTTTCCTCGGCCGAGCGCTCGCGGACTATCACCGCCGGTACGGATTTCCACCGTCCCCGGAGCACGTGTTACTCCACCATTGTGCACCCCCGGCGGCGCGGGTTCCGCCGCGTTGCGGGGAACGGCGCCGCCGGGGACGTCAATCGAGCGGCACCTCGGGCTGCGCGGGCGCGGCGTCGAGCAGGCCGATCGCGTCGAGCTGCTCCGAGAGCCCGGCACCGTCGGGCGCGTAGAGCCAGGGCACAGTCGTCTTGCCCTGCCCGTCGCCCTTGGCCCGCCCGCCGGCGAGGACGGCCTCACCGGGGGAGAGCTGGCGGATCAGTACGGCCACGACGTTCTCCGGGTTGCTGCGCGCGAACTCGCCGTACAGCTCCTCGTCGTGTTGCCCGTCGTCCCCGATGAGGATCCAGCGCACGTCGGGGAAGTCCTGGGCGAGCCTCAGCAGGTTCGAGCGCTTGTGCTCGCTGCCGCTGCGGAACCAGCGGTCGTGGGTCGGGCCCCAGTCGGTGAGCAGCAGGGCACCGGAGGGGTAGAGGTTGCGCGAAAGGAAGCGCGTGAGGGTCGGCGCGACGTTCCAGGCGCCCGTCGAGAGATAGATCATGGGCGAGCCCGGGTGGGAGAGCCGCAGCCGCTCGTAGAGGACCGCCATGCCCGGGGTCGGCGTGCGGGCGTGCTCGTCGAGCACGAAGGTGTTCCAGGCCGCGAGGAAGGGGCGGGGGAGCGCGGTGACCATGACGGTGTCGTCGATGTCGGACACGATGCCCGTCACGACGTCGGAGCCGACGATGAAGATGGGCGCCTCGACGAACTCCGAGTCCTCCGCGCGGATGCGTACCGACCGCATGCCGGGCTCGAGCGTCGCCTCGAGCGTCACGTCGATCACGCCGCCACGGTCGGCGCGGACCGCCGTCGGCACGCCGTCGATCTCGATCGTCACGGCGGCATTCGCGATGGGCACGCTCGTGAAGCTCCGCCACCCGCGGAGGCTCTCGTGGCCCGCGGGCCGTGAGGTCCGCCGAGCGGTGAGCAGCACGCGTCCGAGCACGCGGATCCGCCCGGGCGTGCCGTAGCCGGCATACGGGATGACCGTCGCCGGGTTCCCGCGGGCGCGGGCGCGCTTCTCGCGGAACTCGTGGAACGCGTTCTCGATCCGCGCGGCGCGATGCATCAGAGGCGCGGCCGTCGTCTCCATGAGCGGGGGCTTCTTCCGTATGGCTGCCACGTGGACAGTGTGTCAGACGACGGCGTGTCCGTCGTTGTGCGGACTGCGGCGGCGAAGCCGACGGCATACCCTAAGGTGACGCTTCATCACTTCTCGGATCGCGGATCCGATGTCGGCCGCGGCCGTGACCAGGAAGCCGTGAGAGGACCCACGTTGGACGCGAGGCGCAACGAGCCGCAGTCGGATCGTTCACCCGCCGTGCGGAACGAGCCGGTGCAGGCGCGCAGCGCCGCGCGGCTCGAGGCCCTGCTCGACGCGGCGGCCGCGATCGTGGACGAGGTGGGCTACGAGCGTCTGACGACGGCCATGGTGGCCGAACGGGCCGGCGCGTCCATCGGCACTGTCTACCGGTACTTCCCGGACCGGATCGCGCTGCTGCGCGGCCTCAGCACGCGATCCTTCCAGCGCTACGTCGCATCGGTCTCCGGCCGGCTCGACGACGTGGTGTCCGGGTCGTGGACCGACGCGGTCGACACCGCCGTCGACGCCTACGCCCAGATGTTCCGCACGGAGCCGGGCTTCAGGGCCATCCGCTTCGGTGATGCGCTCGACCTCGGGCCGGACGACGCGCCGCCGGCGAACAACGGCCTGCTGGCTCACGAGATCGCGAAAGCGCTCGTCGGACGCTTCGCGACGACGTCGGAGGAGCTGCTCTTCGCCCTCGAGGTCGCCGTCGAGATGATGGACGCGCTGCTCTACCGGGCGTTCAGCGCCAGTGCGGAGGGCGACGAGCGGTTCATCGGCGAGGCCCGGGTCGTGATGCGGGACTATCTCACCCGGCATCTCCCCGTCGCTGCCTGAGGTCGTCCCGCCGGCGCTCGGGGGTCGTGCGCCCGGGAACCTCATGGGAATGGGACGACGGGCGCGCCGCTGCTTTGATTCGCGGTGCAGAGGTGGTTGTCTGGAGCCTCGGACAATGCACAGCCCGCCCGCGAACCAGGAATGAGCGACCGCGATGATCGAGTTCCGCTCGGTGTCGAAGCAGTTCCCGGATGGGACCGTGGCTGTCGACCGCTTCAGCCATGTGCTGCCCACGGGTAAGGCGACCGTCCTCGTCGGCTCGTCGGGGAGCGGCAAGACCACGATCCTGCGCATGATCAACCGCATGGTGGAGCCGACGAGCGGTCAGGTGCTCATCGACGGCACGGATGTCGCCGAGCGCGACCCCGTGAAGCTGCGCAGGAGCATCGGCTACGTGCTGCAGGCCGCGGGCCTCATGCCGCACCGGCGCGTGATCGACAACGTTGCGACCGTGCCGGTGCTGAACGGGGTGCGGAAGGGCGAGGCACGCGAGCGCGCCTACGAGCTGCTCGACAAGGTCGGCCTCGACCGAGCCCTGGGCGAGCGGTACCCGAGCCAGCTCTCCGGCGGTCAGCAGCAGCGCGTCGGGGTGGCACGCGCGCTGGCCGCGGACCCCGACATCCTGCTCATGGACGAGCCGTTCGGCGCCGTCGACCCCATCGTGCGAGCGGATCTGCAGCTCGAGCTCAACCGGCTGCAGCGCGAGCTCGGCAAGACCATCGTCTTCGTGACCCACGACATCGACGAGGCGTTCACCGTCGCCGACCAAGTCGTGATCTTCCGCAAGGGCGGCGTCGTGGCCCAGTCCGGCACCCCGGCGGAGATCCTCGCCCACCCGGTCGACGAGTTCGTGGCGACCTTCGTGGGCGCCGACGCCGGGCGCCGCTCGCTGCAGCTGCAGCAGCGGGAGGGTGACGACAGGACACTCGTCGTCGACAGGGACGGCCGCCCCATCGGCGTGCTCGACGCGACAGCAGAGGCCGCGCATCGCGCGGGTGCTTCGGCGCAGGGTGGTACCGCGACGTGACGTGGGTCTGGGAGAATCTCGACCTCATCGGGCGGCTGTCGCTCGAACACGTGCGGCTCAGCGTCCCGCCCATCGTGCTCGGTCTGCTCTTCGCCGTGCCCATCGGCTGGCTGGCGTACCGGTTCCGGTTCGTCAGGCCGGCCATCCTCACCGTCGTCGGGCTGCTCTACACGATCCCGTCCCTCGCGCTGTTCGTCATCCTGCCCGTGGTGCTCGGCGTCGGTTTCCTGAGCGAGATCAACGTGACCGTCGCGCTCACCATCTACGCCGTCGCGATCCTCGTGCGCTCGGTGACGGACGCGTTCGGCGCCGTCAGCCCCGAGGT
>Ga0210040_10002439_pt1 | contig 26246 bp, 29 predicted proteins | sample CryGeyCG12114_NA_FD_185462 | JGI IMG/M metagenome (GOLD analysis project Ga0210040, IMG submission 185462) | Groundwater microbial communities from aquifer - Crystal Geyser CG19_WC_8/21/14_NA (SPAdes) (version 2) | ecosystem: Environmental > Aquatic > Deep subsurface > Groundwater | place: USA... | reverse complement strand
AACCCCCGCCGGCGCCACTCCGGCATCGGTTACCTCGCCCCGATCGAGTTCGAGGCCCTTCACGCCGCGGTCACCACCGCGGCATGATCACCACACCCGATGTGTCTGGGAAACCGGGTCAGGCTCCGACCTCGAGGAAGTCCTCCTCGCTGCCGGCCCGGAAGCGCAGGCGGCCGCTCGTCTCAGGCACGCCTGCGGTCGGGCGCCACTCGTAGCGCAGCCGCTCGAGCTGGTGGTCCAGGCCGGCCGCTGCGGCCGCCTGCGTGCGCCAGGTGACGGCGTCGACGGCGGCCGGGTCCTCGCGCCAGCGCGGGGGCAGGATCAGCTCGTACTTCGGCATGTCGACCGTGCCGGGGCGGGCGGCGTCCGCGAGGGCGTGGTGGGCCCGGTCGAGCAAGTCGGTGGCCAGACGGGCGCGGTCGGGCACGATCTCGATAACGTCGAGCCAGTCCAGGGACAGCGGGCCGGTGCTGTCCGCGTACCCCCACCACAGGGCGCGGCCCACCAGCACGCCGTCGTCGTCGACCGCGAGCCAGGTCCAGGGCCAGCGCAGCCGGCCCGCCTCGAGCTCCTCGCGCAGCCGCTGCGGGTCGACCGAGCCGACGGCGGCGTCGGGCGCGAAGCCGAGCAGCGCGTCGAGGTCGTGCGGGGTGGCTGGTCTGATCTCCATCGTCCCTGCTTAACCGTCTTGCGCGGGACCGTCCAACGACTTGTGCCGACGCCGACGCCTTTGGCGGCAGCGCGTCGCCTGAGACCGCTGCGCCAATGGAGGACAGTCGTGGCGCGGTGCCCGGTCAACGATCGTCAGCGGCACGCTGCCCGCCAAGGGATCGGCGGTCTCAGGCGGTTGTCGCAACGATGGGCTGGCTGGGGTCAAACAGTAGCCGTTGCATGGCTTCGGCCGGCGTGGCCCAGCCCAGGGTCTTTCGCGGGCGGCCATTGAGCTCGGCAGCGACTTCCAGGAGGCGATCCGGTGAGTGGACCGACAAGTCGGTGCCTTTGGGGAAGTACTGGCGCAGCAGGCCATTCGTGTTCTCGTTGCTCCCACGCTGCCAGGGTGAGTGCGGGTCGCAGAAGTAGATGTCCATCTTCGTCGCCAGAGTGATCTCCACGTGGCGGGCCAACTCAGTTCCCTGATCCCGGGTCAGGGACTTCCGCGGGTGCTGCGGCAGCGTCGCGATGGTCTTCAAGAGTCCATCGCGCACGGTGGTGGCGCTGTGGTTTCCCCCGGGCAGGTGCACCAGCATCACGTACCGGCTCTGGCGCTCGACCAACGTCGCGATCGCCGACCGGCAGTTCGACCCCAGGATCAGGTCGCCCTCCCAGTGGCCGGGCACCGCCCGGTCAGCGGCCTCGGCGGGCCGCTCACTGATCATCACCATGCCCGCGATCTTGGGTGCCTTGGTGGTCGCTGTCCCTCTCGGGCGGCGCACCGCCCGCCCGCTGCGTAGGTGCTCGTGCAGGTCAGCGCGCAGGTGGCCCCGGCCCTGGACGTACTGAGCCTGGTAGATGCTCTCGTGGGACACCTGCATCTGCGGGCGATCGGGGAACGTCACAGACAGATGGTGGCTGATCTGTTGCGGGCTCCACTTCAAGCACAGCTTCTCCTGGACCACCCAAGCCAGTTCCGGATTCTCGAACCTGCTGACCTTGGGTCGGGCGCTCACCCGCTGAGCCCGTTCCTGGGCTGCATAGGGGGCATACTTCCTCCGCTTTCCAGGACGCGCGGACGAGGAGTTGCGCGCCAGTTCCCGGCTCACCGTGGACGGCACTCGGCCGATGGCTTCGGCAATATCGCGCACCGTGGCGCCGCCGATGTGCAGGTCAGCGATCTGCAACCGCTCTGTCAGCGACAGGTAACGCCCCGAAGGGGCTGGACGCTTCCTCGGAATCCTTCCGCCGGTCGCCTGGCGCCAACGCCGTCCCGTCACGCGATCCACTCCGACAGCCTGACAGGAAGCCGTCAAGGTCAACCCCGCCGCGATGTGGACCCAGAAGTCGGCTTGCTTGTCGATCAGTTCCTTCTTCGACCACATCCACAACCCCTCACCTGAGCAGGGATGTTGCGACGACCGCTTGAGGTCGCCGATCCCTCCTGAGACAAGGGCGCGACGCGGATGGCTGGCCACTCCCCCGCCGTCGGGTCGTCACCGCTGGCTGGCCGTCATGTGACCTGTCGTCGCCGACAGCCGGTCGTCGTCCGAAGCAGCGCGGACCGGGTCAGAGGACCCCGGGGCGGACTGTGTCGTCAGGGGCCCCGAGCTCGTGGTCGAGCAGCGTGGGTGAAGCCCGGCGTGTTCCCCGGGGATGACCCTCCGCGTCTGCTCTTCAGCTCGCGCTCGTCCTGTCAGCCTCGACCGGCGGTGCGGGGAGCTTCACTGGCGCGAGTCGGACGGTGCTGGCCGACCAGCCGGTGAGGACGCACATGGCGAGGACGAGCCCGAAGTGGACCAGGCCACGCTGGAGGTGGTCGCTGCCCACCGCTTCGATGGCGTAGGCGGACAGCTCACGTGTCGACCACAGCGGCAGGATCCTGGCGGCGGTGTCATCGGGGTCGACCAGGAGCTGCAACGCCATCACGGACAGCAGGGCGAGCGCGCCTTCCAGCTCACGAGGCACCACGAGGCTGACCACCGCACCGAGCGGGGCGGCGATGAGCACGGTCGTGGTGAGCAGTAGCCCGACCGCGGGAAGGCGCGGCACGTCCTGAGTGGCCGCGACGAGGATGAAGTACATCCCTGCCACGGGGACACCGGTGGCCACCAGGGCGAGCTGTCGCCCGAAGAACAGGGCCGTGGGGGACGCCCCCACCACCGCCAGGCGCTGGTCGAGTCGTCGCGCTCCGACGTGGCTGAACAGGGCGAGCGTCGCGATGGCCCACCCCAGACCGAGGGCGAGGAAGCGGATCGCCTGCCAGTGCACGTCGATGCGCACCAGGTAGAAGACGAGCGGGAGAACAAGGACGCACAGCAGCGCGACGCGCCGCCTGCTCAGCTCCCGAAGGCCGGTCACCGCGACCGTCAGCACCGTCATGACTCCTCTGCTCTTGGGAGCTCCAGCACGTGGTCGACGCGTTCCACGTCGTGCAGCAGGTGGGTGACGACCAGCACTCCAGCGCCGGCCTCACGCCACTTGAACACCTGCTCCCAGAAGTCGACGTAGGCGTCCTGGTCGAAGCCCTGGTACGGCTCGTCGAGCAGGATGAGGTCAGGACGGTTCATCTGGCTCAGCACGACGTTGAGCTTCTGCTGCGTACCTCCCGAGAGGTGACCGGCGATCACGCCCGGACGAGGCGCCCACCCCAGCTGCCGCGACAGCTGGCCTCCGACCGACCGCGACCTGCGCCGGCTCATGCCCTGGACCGCTCCGAAGAGGTCGAAGTGCTCCGCCGCGGTGAGCAGTGGAGACACCCCGTGCTCCTGGGGCGCATAGCCCAGTCGCGGCGTCCGCTCAACGGTGCCGCTGGTCGCCCGGACGACGCCCGCGCAGATGCCCAGCAGGGTCGACTTCCCCGACCCGTTGGCCCCGACAACAGCTGCCACCTCCCCGGCCCGCAGGGTCAGATCGACACCTCGCAGCACGAGCCGTCGGCGGTACCGCTTGGTCACCTGGCTCAGCCGCAGCACGACCCGACCGCGCACCGGGTCGAGCGGGGAGGTCCTCGTGGCGGTGGTGCGGATCGTCCGAGCGATCGTCGAGGCGTACGACACCGCGGGGCCGTACAGCCCGGCAGGGTCCTGCCCGGCGGTCTGAGCTTCGGCGAGGAACTCGTCGGTGAGCCGCCGCGCCTCGCGCGGCTCCACACCAGAAGCGACCAGGACGTCGCGCACCTGGGCGCCCCAGACGTGCGCGGAGGTCATGACGGCCCTTCCACGACTACCCCCTGCGCCGAAAGGGTCACCGCGTCCACCGCAGCCCGGAAGTGCCCCCACGCCTGCGCGCGCTCGGCCTGGGTCGCCCGCCCGTGAGCGGTCAGCTCGTAGTACTTCCGCGGAGGGCCCGACGCCGACGGCTCGCGCGTGGTCAGGACGAGGCCCTGCTGCTCCAGCCGGAGCAGCGAGGGATACAGCGTGCCCCCTGGGACCTCCCCGAAACCTGCCGCGGACAGACGCTCCGCCAGGCCCACCCCGTAGTCCCTGTGCTCAGCGAGCAGGGACAGCAGGCACAGGTCCAAGAAGCCATGGAGCCACTGCCGCCGCATCTCTCCCAGCACGGTAGATAGCCTAACTGGCTACCAGGTGCGCAGGCCACCACTGTGGCGGCATCGAACCCCGCCGACTGGCAGTGCGCACACTGGACCGGCCATCCCAAGAGCCGATCGCCAGTGACGATGCTGCGCGGGCTGCCCGGGCCACCGTCCCGCCATCGGGAGCGCCCGGTAGCCGGCCGTCAACCGGGACGCCGCTCATGGACCGGTACGGGGGAAGGTGACCGCCTCGTGGGCAGCCGACCGCTCGCCCCAGAAGCAATGCACACCGGCACCTCGGGCCGGTGCCTACGCCTCGGTGGTGGTGGAGGTGGTAGCCACCTGCGCGGTGGACTCGCCGCCCACCCACACGTCGAAGGTCGAGGAGTCGAGGCGTCGAGGAGTCGAGGAGTCGAGGAGTCGAGGAGTCGAGGAGTCGAGGAGTCGAGGAGTCGAGGAGTCGAGGAGTCGAGGACGAAGTCTCGGGCGGCGGCGTTCCAGTAGCGCCGCTCGTCCGGCCCGATCGTGAACTCCACCGTCCGTGACGTGCCGGCGGGCAGGGTGACGCGCTGGAAGCCCTTGAGCTCGCGGACCGGTCGGGATGCCGATCCGTGCCGCTGGTGCAGGTAGAGCTGCACGACCTCGCCGGCGTCGCGGTCGCCCTCGTTGGTGACGGTGACCGCTGCGGTCAGGCTCTCCCCGACGGCGAGCACCTGCCGGTCGAGGACCAAGTCCGAGGAGCGGAACCGGCTGGAGCTGAGGCCGTAGCCGAAGGGGAACAGCGGCGTGCTCTCCTCGTCCCAGTAGCGGTTGGCCTGCTTCTCCGGCTCGTGGGAGGTGGTGTGCGAGTAGACCATCCCCTGCGGCGAAGCCCGGCCACCCGGGGCGACCACTTCGCTGCTTGACTCTCCGTCACCGGTAGCCGGCCGGCCACTCAGCGCGGACTCGCTCGATGGCGACGTCAACGGAGGATGCAGATCGCGAGGTGAAGTGATGGGCGAGGAGTTCACGGGCAGGTTGGTGATGTTCACGGTCATGGTGGGTGCTGGCGTTCTCATCCTCTGGATGGCGCGGGCTGCGGCCAGCGGACGCCTCCAGCGCAATCCGATCGCTGGCATACGTCTTCCGGTGACGATGGCGAGCGACAGAGCGTGGCTCGCCGCGCATCAAGCAGCGAAACGTCCGACGCAGGTAGCGGGGTGGTGTGCGATCGCCTGCGCCGTGCCTTCTGTTCTTCCCGTCCCTCTGCCGGTCGCGGTCGTATCGATCCTCATCGGTGCCGCTGCGCTGCTCGTCTTCGTGCTCTACGGCGCGGCAGTGGGCAGCCGTGCCGCACGGGCGCTGGGTGACGGCGACTAGCCGAGCCCAACCGTCGGAACCAGCAGACGATGCTTGATCGGCGACCGCGAGAGCCTGTCTGTCAGCCGAGGTCGTCGCGGGGCAGGGCTCCGTGTCCTGCGAGGTCGCCGATCCGCTTGACCAGCAGTCGGAAGTCGCGTTCCAGTTGAGGCGATGGGCCGCTGAAGCGCCCGCGCCGGTGGACGTAGAACAGCGACGCTCTGAGCAGGTCGAGTCCGGCCCAGGCCGGGATGGGCTTGCCGCTGTCGAGCGCTCGGATGACGGGCCGCACGACTTGGAGGAGCCGCTCAGGGGAGTCAGCGAACCGCCGGTAGCCGTCGTAGGAGATGCCGAAGCTGTCGAGTTCTGCCAAAGAGGCGTGCTCGGAGGGGCAGCGGATGAAGCCGGTCATCCCGCCATGACAGCACCCGGCGACTTCGGCAGCACGACGGCATCTGTGGCGCAGCACGGCAGGTCCGTCAGCCGTCCGTGCGCGGTGCTCCGCGGAGCCAGCGGCCCCAGCGCGAGGCACCGGGAGTGACCAGGTCGCGGCTCTGGCCTCAGGCAGCCGATCGGGCACCCTGGGTACGTGCACCCAGGGACCTCCAGCCGCGACGTCGCGTGGCCAGACATCTGGCGCGAGGTTGCCCGCCGACTCGCCGGGCATCGAGCAGTGGGCCGCGGGCACCTGCTCACCGAGGACGTCGTGCGAATGGAGACAGTCCTCGCGCTGGCCTCTGTCGGTGTGGCAGCCGAACGGCTCGTGGCCGAGCACCGCGCCCCTGAGCTTGCTGGAGGCAAGCTCGACCTGGTGCTCGACCCACCCAACGGAGCCGTCGTGGAGCTGAAGTACCCACGGGGCTCCCGCACTGGCTCCTCCCCCGACACGATGACGCTCGGGGAACTCCTCCGTGACTTCCTGCGCGTTGCCGCGGTCCCGGCCGACCAGCGTTGGGTCGTGCAGCTCCTCAACCCGCGGTTCCGCCGCTACCTAGCGGGAGTCGCTGCACGACACGACCTCGGTTGGGCCTTCAGCGAAGGCACTTCCTTCGTGCTGCACCCCGACGTCCTCGACGGCCTACCCGAGACAGCCGTCACGGCCATCGGACGGGCTGCGCTGCCTGAGCCCGTCGCGGCCCACTGCGCCGTAGCAGCACCGATCGACGACGACCTCACGCTCTACGCCTACCTGGTCCACATCGCGCCAGCGCCCACCTCTCCCCCACCGCCGACTGGCCGGCCCCTCTCGCCGCTGAGCGAGCCCATGAAGCCCCAGCCTGCGCGGGGCCGGCCACGCGGCGCCCGCCAGGAGATCTTGGAGGCCGTCGAGGCGATCACGGTCCGTAGCGGCCAGGCGACTTTCACGCTCCAAGAAGTTGTCGAGGAGATGCATGGCAGCCGCTACGCCATGACCACGATCCGCACCATGGTCAGCTCGCACATGTGCGCACAGGCACAAGGACCCGGCATCGACGCCTACACCGACCTCGAACGGGTCGACCGCAGCTTGTACCGCCTCCGTCAGCCCTGATGCCCCGCCAGCGTCGCCGGTAGGCGATGGACGGGTGGGCCTTCGGGCGGCTCGCCGGGCGGGCGTCAACACTGCCTCCGGTGGGATCACTGCAAGGTGCCCCTGCTCAGGTCGCCGATCGAAGACGACCCATCACCTCGGACCCGGGGATGATCCCCGCGAGGTCGTAGGCCAGCAGGGCTGCGCCGCCCAGTGGCCCCAGCGCCGGCGGCACGAGCCGGGTGCTCCTCGCCCCCTCCACCACCAGCGACTCGCGCAACCGAGCCACGAAGGCCGGGTCGCTGGCCAGCGCACCCGCAACGGTGACGGGCACGGGGTCGGCCCCCACGAGAGGAGCCAAGACGAGCACGCCGCCCGCCGTCCGCTCTGCGAGGCTGCGCAGGGCCCTGTCGGCCAGGGGTGAAGTGTCGGCTGCGGCTGTCACCCGTGGCGCCAGGCGTCCGTAGCGGCGGGTGACCTCGCCGCGCTCGAGCACGCCCAGACCCAGGACGGCGCGGCGCAGACCGGGCAGGTCCCGCACACCCCAGTGGTCCAGCGCCGCCGCGACCAGGCCCGCATCGGCCGCGACCGCCCTGCCCATGAGGACCTGGTGCATGACGTCGTAGGCCAGGTGCCGGGCCCCTCCGGCGTAGTGCTCGAACTGACCGCTCTCGACCTGCAGGCCCTCCTCGGTGACGGCGAGGACCATCGAACCGGTGCCGGCGACCACGACGACCCCAGGCTCACCGCCCAGAGCGCCGCGGTGAGCGGTCACCGCGTCGTTGACGAAGACCAGAGGGCAGTCCAGGAACGGCAGGGCGTAGAAGGACTCCGCCCAGGCGCCGGTGCGCTCGGCCGAGTCCTGGGGAGAGCCGGGGCGACTGATGCCCGCTACGCCGGCGGCGAGCCCGAGGGCGTCACCAGCGTCGAGGCCACCGGCATCCAGGGCACCGGAGACGGCCTCGGCGACGTGACGGGCAGCGTCGCGGTCGTGATGCAGAGCCCCAGCACCGCCGGTTGCCCTGGACAGCAGCGAGCCGTCGAGGGCGAGGCAGGCGGCGCGGGTGTGCGTGCCACCGGCGTCCACGGCGACGACGAAGGGCTCGCCGGTCCGCGACCTCGCCACGAGCACCGATCCTAGATCGTCACCACACACGCGCGGGCGCCCCGACCCGCGCTGGACGGTGTGGCAGTTCCACTGGTGGGGCCGCGTCGACGGCGTGCACGGCGACGTCGACGTGGACGTCGGCCGACTCGCCGATCTCACCGCTCCGTAGCCGATCCCCTGCCGGAGGCAGCCCGCAGAGCGATGGCGGTCTCAGATGGTCGTCGCAACGACTGGCTTGCTGGGGTTGGAGAGTAGGCGGTTGATCGCCTCGGCGGGGTTGGCCCAGCCGAGGGTCTTGCGGGGACGACCGTTGAGCTCGGCTGCGACGGCCACCAGGTCTGCGGAGGTGTGCACCGCAGATCGGTGCCCTGGGGGAAGTACTGGCGCAGCAGCCCGTTGGTGTTCTCGTTCGACCCGCGCTGCCACGGAGAGTGCGGGTCGCAGAAGTAGATCGCCATGTCAGTGGCCAAGCTGATCTCAGCGTGGCGGGCCATCTCGGTGCCGCGGTCCCAGGTCAGCGACCGCCGCAGATGGGTCGGCAGCGTTTGGATCGTTGTGGTCAGCGCTGCCGCGACGGCGTGGGGCGTCGTGAGCGCCGGGCAGGTGGATCAGCATCACGTAGCGAGTGGCGCGCTCGACCAGCGTCCCGATGGCTGAGCGACAGTTCGACCCCAGGATCAGGTCGCCTTCCCAGTGGCCTGGCACTGCCCGGTCGCCGGCCTCAGCGGGTCGCTCGCTGATGCTCAGCGCGCCGGGCAGCGTGTTACGCCTGGCGGGACCGGCGATGGTGCGCGGGCGGCGTTGGGCGCGTCCGGTGCGCAGCTGACGGTGCAGGTCAGCGCGCAGATGACCACGGCCCTGCACGAACAGGGACTGGTAGATCGTCTCGTGGGACACCCGCAGCTCCTCCCGCTCCCGATGGGCCTCGGCCAGCTTCTGGCTGATCTGCTGAGGGCTCCAGCGCAGGCCCATCTTCTCGGTCACGAACGCGCTCAGCTCCGCGCCGATGACCGGGTCGTCCAGCTTGGCGACCTTCGGGCGCGCCGCTCGAGCAGCGGCGCGCTGGTGCGCGGCGTAGGGCAGGTAGGTCAGGGGCCGCGGCGGCAGCTTCGAACGTGGCCCGCGAGGGAGACCGGCACTGCCGTTGCGGCGCAGCTCCCGGCTGATCGTCGACGGTGCACGTTCGAGTGCGCCGGCGATGGCGCGCACGCCCTCACCGGCCAGGTGCAGGTCCGCGATGTGCAGGCGTTCTTCGAGAGTGAGGTATCGGCCGCTGACCACTGAAGGCGCGGAGGGAACGCGTCCGCCAGCGGCCCGACGCCAGCGGTAGCCCTGTCGTCTGTCCACCCCGACAGCCACACAAGCCGCCGTCCACGTCGAGCCGCGACGGACCTGCTCCCAGAACAGCAGCTCGAGTTCAGCGTTCCTGTGCCTCCACTGCGGTGACTGCGGCAACGACGGCACCTCTCAGGTGGGCTGTTGCGACGACCCCCTGAGACCGCCGATCCTGGATCGAGACACGACACCGGACTGGACTGGCACCGGGTCACGGTCGCGGTCCTAGCCCGCAACGACACCGTCGAGGCCGCGGCCGTGCGACTCCTGCGGGAGCCGCCCGGAGTGGACGCGGTCGCGGCGATGAGCGACGAGCTCGCGCTCGGCGTCCTGCGCGCCGCCGACCGGCTGGGCGTCCCTGTTCCCGAGCGGCTCGCCGTCACGGGCTGGGACGACACCCCCACCGCAGCACCGGCCGGGCTGACGACCATCGTGCAGTCCCTGCGTGAGCAGGGCGCCTCCTGCGCCCGCTCGGTCATCGAGCTGGACAGCGACCGGCCGTCGCCGCCCTCATGGCACCGCATCGAACGCTCAAGCACCCGCGCTGCACGACCGGACGGGAACTGAGCCGTCTCAGTGGCCGGCGGGCCATCGAAGCGTTGGTCGCCGCCACCGGAAGGCCGGCGTCAGCCGGTCGCGGTCCCGTGGCGGGTGACGAGGTCGCGGGCGAGCTCGTGGACGCGGTGGCGGGCTCGTGCTGGGGCCAGCACCTCGATGTGGTCGCCGAACTGCAGCAGCTGTCGGACGGCCTCGACGTCGTCGTACCGGATGGTCACCCGGCACCACTGATCGTCGAGGTGGTGGAGGTCGGTCATCCTGGAGCCCAGGATCCGGCGGGCGAGATCCAGCCGGCTGCGCCGAAGGCGCGCCTCGACCTCCACGTCCCCAGCCTGCTCGACCTGCGCCGTGAGGTCGGCCCACACGGTGGTCAAGGTCTGCTCTGCCCTCCGTCGCGCGGCGTCGGGAAGCACGTGGTACGTGGCGAGGCGCTCGATGGCGAACATCCGGGGGAGGCTGTCGGTGTCCGCGACGAGGTACCAGCGACCCGACTTCACCGCGAGCCCGTACGGGTCCACCACGACCGCGGTCGGCTGGTCGGTGCCACTGCGCCGGTAGAGGAGTCGCAGCCGTCGTCGGGTTCGCAGGTCCATCGCCAGGTCGGCGACGTCAACGTCGGCAGGGGGAGCCATCCAGGCCGTGTTGTCGACGATGACCAGTTCGCTCAGCTGTGCAGCAGCGGCTCCGGGACCTCGCGCCTGGCGCGCGGCGAGCTTGTGAGCGGCCCGCTCGGCTGCCGAGGCGAGGCCCAGCTGCTGGAGGCGCGCGTGGTCCAGCCCCGTGAGGGAGAGGGCGTCGATCTCGCCGGGGTCCAGGTGGGAGGCGTTCAGGCGTGCTCCGGGCAGCAGGACGACTCCGCCGTGACGCCCGCGCTCGGCGTAGACGGGGACCCCCGCGGCCGACAGTGCCTCGACATCGCGCAGGACGGTCCGCCTCGACACCTCGAGCCGCTCTGCGAGCTCGCCGGTGGTCATCCGCTGCCGGGTCTGCAGGAGCAGCAGAAGGGTCAACAGCCTGGACGCCCTCATGCGAGCAGTCTCGGGGAAATGGCGACAGGTCCTGTCGTCATTGGCGGGTGCGGTCGCGGACGTCAGCAGTCCTTGTCACCCCCGGGGAGTCCGCGTGTCCGCACCCAACCTCTTCCTCATCTACGTCCAGGACGCTGAGGAGGCCGCGGCCTTCTACAGCAGCCTGTTCGACATCCAGCCGAGCTTCACCAGCCCTCGCTACGTCGCGTTCGAGGTCGCTCCAGGGGTCTTGTTCGCCGTGTGGACCGGACACAACGAGCACGCAGTCCCGGCCACGCCCCGGCTCAGCGAGGTCGGACTGATGGTTCCTGGCTCCGCCGGAGCAGTCGATGACCTCTACACGCAGTGGATCGCCAAGGGCGTGACCGTCGCCGAGGAGCCGCACGACGACGTGTTCGGTCGCACCTTCGTCATCTCCGATCCCGACGGCAACCTCATCCGCGTCTGCCCAGTCGACTGACCGCCTCACCCCCGCTGCCGCCCAGCGAGGGCCGGCCGTGACCGCGGCCGGCCCTCGCTGGGCGAGGCGCTGCGTCCCGTGCCAGCGCTGCCCTGACCTCCACCACATGTGGGCGTCGCGCGTCTCGTCATCGAGGACCGGGCGCCGAAGCAGGCGCGACTGGGGGTGCGGGGCGCCACCACGTCGGCGCCAGAGACCGATAGCGGATCCCGTCGCGGGACTGGTGGTGGCGCCGGCGAGGTCGCGCCTCAGCTGGTGGGCAGCTCCAAAGCCGCCTGGACGAGCCCGGGGAGCCGGGGGTCGGCCAGGCGCAGGGCGCGCATCTCCTGTCCGGTGAGCCAGGCCAGCGCGTCGTGTTCGTCGGGCTCCCGGTTGGTCGGCTCCCCGACCCACCGGTCCAGGACCCAGACGTCCATGCGGAGGTCCTGCCCGCGCAGGTGGGCGAACCGCTCACCGGTCACGGTGGCCCCGACGCCCAGTTCCTCGGCCAGCTCCCGCTCCAGCGCGCGGTGCGGCGCCTCACCGGGCTCGACGTGTCCACCGGGCAGGTCCCAGACGTCGGGGTACCAGCGCCGGGTGGGCGAGCGGTGCACCAGCAGCGCCCGCCCCGAGCGCCGCAGCACGCCGGTGACCACGACGTGCTGGCTGTCTTCAGGAGTCGCCACGCGGCCACCCTGCCAGCCCGAGAGAGGACCGCCCCGACGAGTCCTGCGGGAGGATCGACCAGCGGAGCGGAGCCGTCGTCGGACGAGCTCCGCCCTCTGGGGTCGCCGATCAGCCTGCAAGATCGGGGGGTGCCATCCAGCCCGTGGCCGATTCACGTCGGCAGCCTGCTCCTGCGCGACGCTCAAGCAGACGACCTCGAGCCGTTGCTCGCGCTGCGCAACGATCCCGTCGTCAACCGCTTCATGCTCCGCACCCACGTCGACCCCGAGACGTTCCGCCGGGAGTGGCTGGCGGTACCGGACAGCGAGACGGACTTCTCGTGCGTCGCCGAGCTCGACGGCCAGCTAGTGGCGATGGGCTTCCTCGACGTCGTCGACGGGATGGGGCAGCCCGGGATGCCGAAGCGCACCGAGGGGGTCATCGGCTACATCCTCGATCCCGCCTTCTGGGGACGGGGCCTGGGGAGCGACCTCGCGCGAGCCCTCCTCGCAGCGGCCTTCGAGGATCTCGGGCTGCGACGCGTCACAGCCAGCTGCAACGCCGACAACCCGGCCTCGGCCCGTGTGCTCGAGAAGGCGGGGATGCGCCGCGAGCAGCACGGGATCGAGGACTCCTGGCACGCCGACCTGGGGTGGGTCGATGGCTACCAGTACGCGCTCCTCGACCGCGAGTGGCGCGCTCTGCCTGGCGCAGAGCACCGCTCCTGAGCGAGACGGCTCCCCGACGACCTCAGTCCACACCGTCCCGGCCACCAGGATACAGCGGGACAGTCGCTCCAGTTGCCGATGGTCAGTCGGTCCCGGCGAGGGAGGCTGCTCGAGTGTCGGACGTGCTGGCTGACCAGGAGCTGCAGGACTGGGTGAGCGCTGTGCGAGCGGCACCGGGTGCGCAGAGCGCTCCGGACCTGGCGCAGCTGCGCGCCCACCGGCAGCGACCGGCCGGCCCGCACCTGCCGCGGGTGCACGACGTGCTCGTGCCGGGCGCGCCGCCGGTGCGGGCGAGGCTGTACCGCCCCAGCGAGGAGCCACTGCCCCTGGTGGTCCACGTCCACGGCGGAGGCTTCGACTTCGGCGACCTGGACTCCCACGACCGCCTCTGCCGCCGCCTCGCCCTGAACGCCCACGCCCGGTCCTGGCGGTGGACTACCGCCTCGCCCCCGAGCACCCCGCCCCCGCCGCGGTCGACGACGTCAGCACCGTGGTGCGCCGGGCACAGACGCACCCCGACGACCTCGGCGCCCTCCTGCTGGTCTGCCCCAACGCCGACGTGAACCTCGCTCACACCAGCGTCACGGAGAAGGGACACGGATGGGGCCTGAGGCCAGCGCACTGACCTGGGTCCTCCAGCAGCGGGCCCCGCACCGCGACCCCGCCAGCCCGTGGGCAGCGAGGCCCCCTGCACGCAGACCTGCGCGGCCTGCCCACCACCGTGGTCGCCACTGCCGAGCACGACCCGCTGCGCGATGAACGAGCAGCACTGGTCAGCCACCTGCGCGAGCAGCAGGTGCAGGCCCACCACGTCCCCCACCCCGGGCTCGTCCACGGGTTCTGGACCCTGGACACCCCCCCCGGCCGGAGCAGCCGGCGCCACCCTCATGCGCCACCTCAGCACGCACCTCCCTCGCGGCCACTGGACCGGCGTCAGCCCCCGATCCGCTGTGAGACAGCCGCGCACGGACCGCGGCCCTGCTCCCCCGCCGATCACGGTCGCGGGCAGCTGGCCGTCATGCGGGACGTCGTCGAGCCCGGGCCGGCGTTCGCCACTCCGACCTCGTGCACCTCGTCTCCGAACCCGACAGGACCTGGAGGACGGCGAGCGAGGCCCGCGGACAGGTCGCCGGCCGGGATTCCTGACCGAAGCTTCTGGTGGCCTGACGCCTGGCGTGCCGGGCGTCAGGCGAAGGGGTCGACCGCTCGACGCAGGGCGGCTGAGGCGGCGCCGATGACCGGGTCGCCGTGGCCGAAGCAGGCGACATCGACATCGAGGGCGGCCAGGTGCTGCAGCGACTGCCAGGCGCGTGCGCGGTCGGTGTTGAACGGGCCGAGGACGACGTCGCCCTGGTGCTCAGCGATGGTGTCCCCGGTGATCAGGACCCCGTGGGCGGGCAGGTGCAGGGCGATGCTGCCCGGGGTGTGGCCCGGGACGGCGATGACCACGCAGCCGCCGGCGAAGTCCAGGACGTCTCCGTCACCGACCTGCTCGTCCACCCGGCACACCGGCGCACGGGTCAGGTCCGCGGCGACGACCGAGTGCAGCTGCGCCTCGGCCTCGGTGAAGACCGGCGCCGGCCCAGGCGCCTCACCGCGCACGAACGGCGCGTCGCCGATGCCAGCGAGAACGCTGGCGCCCGCCCATGACGAGACCTCGGCGGCAGAGCCGGCGTGGTCGTCGTGGAAGTGGGTCAGCACGACCCGTGCCACGTCCTCGCGGCCCAGGCCGACCCGCTGCAGAGCTGCGGTGATCGCGGGGCCGCTGCCGGGCGGTCCGGTATCGACCAGGGTGGCGCCGTCAGTGCCGGACCACAGGTAGGCGTTGCTGATCCCCAGGCGCAGCAGGTGCAGACCGGGAACCACCTCGACGACGTCCATCCCGCGACGCTAGGCCGCGGCCTCTGCTCGTCCCGGCCGGTTTCGCTGTCAGGAGATGACCGCGCCCGCCGAGTCGGGGCGTCCCGGGCTCAGGCAGCGAGGGTGACGTCGACGCGCCGAGAGGCCAGCCCCGGTGTGCGCCAGCGTGCGAGCTCCAGCTGCGCGGCGACCAGCAGGTCGACGAGGTCCAGGCCCAGGGCGCGGCAGATGGCGGCGAGCACCTCGGAGGAGGGCTCCTTGCGGCCCCGCTCCACCTCGGACAGGTACCCGACGGACACCCCCGCCGCCTCAGCCACATCCCGCAGGGTCCGGCCCTGCCCCTGCCTGGCCTGGCGCAGACACTCACCGATCACCCAGCGCAACAGCACCACACCACCCTGGACGACCCCATCACCCGCGTCCAGTCGGCAGTCGCTCCCGGGCGAGCCGGCGCGCTTGGCGAAGGTGCCACCCGGCTTCACGGCCGCCCCCGCACGGGGATCGTCATGTGGTGCCGCGTCTGGTGAGGCGCGTCAGGCCGGGTCCGGAGAGCTGCCCGAGGACGCCTCGGCGTCCGGCGACGGTCATCAGCAGCGACTCGGCTGGTCCACGGACCTCGGGACCGCGGCCGAAGGACCAGTCCACGTCCGTGGCGATCAGCCGGACGTCCCACACCCGCAGGATCCCGCGGACGACCGGAGCGAACAGCGCCGTCTGCAGCGCTGTGGTCACGCGCCCAGCGGGAATGTGGCGGGGCAGGCCGAGGGGGCGGCGGATGTCCTGGTGGTGGATCAGCGCGTCGGTCAGGCCGATCCTGCCGCCGAGGCCAGCGGGCAACCCGGAGGGCGTCAGGTGTGCGCGCAGCAGGTCCACCAGCTCCTCGGGGCTGCGGTCGCGGTAGGCGGCCAGGCCAACGGCGTTGGTGCGGTCGGTGGTGAACCGGCCGGCGGCGAAGCGCCGGAGGAGGCCGAGTGGTGACAGCTCGTCGTAGCTGAGGACGTGGGCCACGACGTCGTGGACCCGCCACCCTCGGCACAGCGACGGGTGCTGCCACTGCTGCGGGCTCAGGCTCTCCAGCAGCGCCAGCAGGTCCTCACGCTCGGCCCGAGCCAGGTCCATCGTCGACATGACGTGCATCGTGGTGCCCAGGTCCTGGCGTGAACACCCTCCGTCGCAGACGACCATCGTTCCGAGACGCCGCGATGGGGTGGGACGCCTGGAGCTGGTCAGGGCCACGGTGCGAGGTCGGGCAGTGATCCGCTGCTGGAGTGCAGGCGAGAGCCGTCGGCTCCGCGTCGTCGAGGGTCCGGGTGTCCTCCGGCACGTCCGCCACCCCTGCGCGGCGCAGCGCCCAGGGCATGACCACGGCGCCCAGCAGCAGCACGGTGGCGAAGATCCAGCAGGCGGAGGTCCACGAGCTGCCCTGGTACAGCACTCCGGCGAGGACGGAGCCCACCGCGCCGCCGAGCAGCCCCGCGGACTCGTACAGGCCAGGCCGCGCCCGGACCGGCGACCCGAGGCTGGTCGGGACCGACCACGGTCAGCCAGCGGTGCTCACCCAGTGGGACGTCGGCGGCGACGGCCAGGCCGGCGTCCATCGCGCCCCAGCACGGGCGAGCGAGGACGCAGCCGTCGGGTGGGTCACCGGTGATGGTCGGTGGCAGCCATCCGCGGTGTCCCGCTCGCCGCCCACCCCGACCACCCCGCACGACTGACGGACGAGCCAGGCCTGGGCCGGCGCGTGGGCCTCGACGAACGCGCCGACCTCAGAGGTCCTTGCCGAGGTGGATGCTGCTCTCGGAGTCCGCGTAGTGCCCGTACGGCGGGATCTCGGCGTAGCCCGCGGCGCCGTAGAGTGCCACGGCCTCCGGCTGCTGGCTGCCGGTCTCCAGCACCAGGCGGCGGTAGCCCTGCGCGCGGGCGCGGTCCTCGACGGCGGCCAGCAGGGTGCGGGCGTGGCCGCGGCGGCGGTGCCCGGCGCGCACGTACAGCCGCTTGAGCTCGACCTCCTCGTCGTCGTGGCGGCGCAGCCCGGCGCACCCCACGGGCTCCCCGCCCGCGAGGGCCACGAGGAACGCGCCCCGCGGCGGCGCGAAGTCCTCCGGGGTCAGCGGGGTGTCGTCCGGACCGCCGTAGCGCTGCACGTACTCCTCCTGCACCTCGGCCACGAGCTGCTGGACGAGGTCGGAGTCGTAGGGGGCCTCGACCAGCTCCAGGGGCGTGGTCGGCGGGAGGTCGGTCTGCACGCCTCCAGGGTGCCAGGGGTGTGACCGGCGCTCGCGCGGGGTAGTGGGACGAGAAGACGATCACCCACCACTTCCGGAGGACCCCATGGCCAAGACCACCTTCCTGCTCGGCGCCGCTGTCGGCTACGTCCTCGGCGCGCGCGCCGGCCGGGGCCGCTACGAGCAGATCGCGGCCCAGGCCAGCAAGTGGTGGGGCAACCCCGCCGTCCAGGACAAGGTCTCCACGGCCCAGGAGGCCGCGGTCGGCACCGCCAAGAGCGCCGCGAGCAAGGCCACCTCGGCCGTCAAGGAGAAGGTGAGCGGGGGCAGCGACTCCGCCAGCTCCTCCACCCCGAGCAGCCCGAGCAGCCCGAGCGCTCCCAGCACTCCGCCCGCCCCGGCGACCACGCCCACCGCGCCGCCGGTGACCCCGCCGACCCCCCCGCCGGCCTCGGCCACGCAGCCGACGCCGACCACGCGCAGCACCACGGGCACGCGCACCCCCGGCAAGGGCACGACCGGCACCACGACGCCGGGCAACATCACCCCGAACACGCCCCGGCCCTGAGGGCTACCTGGCACCTGCAGGGGTCCGCTCCTGCAGGTGCCAGGGCGAGGCGTAGCCGTTCGGCGCCGCCAGCAGGTCCAGGAACGGGACGGCGTCGAAGGCCTCCGGCCCGAGCACCCCGGTGCCCGACCACACCCCGGTGGCCAGCAGCTCCAGCGCCACGACGGGGTTGACCGCGGTCTGCCACAGGACGCACTGGGCGCCGTACTCGGCCATCGACCAGGCGTTGTCCACGACGTGGTGGAGGTAGACCTCGCGCGGGCGTCCGTCCGTGCCCGTGCCGGTGACCAGCACCCCGGCGCAGGTGGCGCCCCGCATGAGCGGGCCGATCGTCGCCGGGTCGGGCAGGACTGCGGCCACCACGTCGCGCGGCGCGACGTCCAGCCCCTTGACCCGCACCGGGACGGTGCCGTCGAGGCCCAGCGCGTGCAGCGTCTTGAGGACGCCGATGAACTCCCCGCCGAGGCCGTACTTGAAGGTCACCTTCTTCGCGGGCAGCCAGCGGGGCATGAGGAGCACCTCCTCGTGCTCGACGTTGACGCATTCCACCGGGCCGATGCCGCCGGGGAAGTCGAAGACCTCCGGCTCGCTGAACGGGGCCGTGGTGCGCCAGGCGCCGCCCTCCCACACCACGGGCGGGTTGAGGCACTCCTCGATCGTCGTCCAGATCGAGAACGAGGGCGCGAAGCCGTGGCCCTCGACGACCAGGTTCGCGCCGTCGCGCACCCCGAGCTCCTCGACCTCCGAGAACAGGTGGTCCACGGCGTAGCGGGCGAGGACGTCGGACAGGCCGGGCTCGACGCCCATCCCCACGAGCGCGAGGCGCCCCGCCGCGCTCCAGGCCTGCGACTGCGCGAACTGCTCGTCGCCGAGCTTGACGCCGGTCAGCTCGTGCGGGCGGTCCGGGTGCGGGCGCGAGAGCGACATGGCCAGGTCCAGGTAGTCCGCGCCGGCCGCCAGGGCGCCGCTGAAGACGGGCATGACGAAGCGCGGGTCCACGGCGTTGAGCACGTGGGTGGCGCCCGTGGTGCGCACGAGCTCCGCCACCGCGCGCTCGTCCGAGGCGTCGACCCGGCAGGCGGAGAACCGCTCGTCCTCCGGGTGGCGGGCCCGCACGGCGGCCACCACCCGCTCGGCGCGGGCGAGGTCGGCGTCCGCCATGACCACCGCGTCGAAGAAGCTGCGCCGGGCGGCGATCCTCGCCACCGCGTCGCCCACGCCACCGGCCCCGATCACGAGCACGCGCATTCCGCTGGAGCGGGAAGGACCCACCACCCACCGCCTCTCAAGCCCGCCGGCGGCGGGCGGTCACGATCCGGGCGACCACGACGACGGCGAGGATCGCCAGGAACATCGCCGAGCCGATGACGTTGGCCTGCGCCGGGATCCCCCGGGTCGCGGCGACGTAGACGAACTTGGGGAAGGTGTCGGTGGCCCCGGAGTTGAAGTTCGTGATGATGAAGTCGTCGAAGCTGAGCGCGAAGCTCAGCAGGGCCGCGGCCGCGATCCCCGGCGCCAGCAGCGGCAGGGTCACCCGCCAGAAGGCCTGCAGGGGCGAGGCGTAGAGGTCTGCCGCGGCCTCCTCCAGGCGCGGGTCGAGGCTCGCCACGCGCGCCTTGACGGTGACCACGACGAAGCTGAGGCAGAACATCGTGTGCGCCGCCACGACGGGCCAGAACCCGGGGCTGACCCTGAGGTTGAGGAACTGCGCCAGCAGCGAGGCGCCGAGGACGACCTCGGGCGTGGCCATCGGCAGGAAGACGAGCAGGTTCGTGGTGGCCCGGAACCGGAAGCGGTGGCGCACGAGCGCCAGGGCGACCAGCGTGCCCATCGCGGTCGCCAGCACCGTGGCCAGGACGCCGACCTGCAGGCTCGTCACCACCGCCGAGCACACGGCCGGGGCGCCGCAGGGGTCGCGCCAGTTGTCCAGGGTGAAGCCCCGCCACACGAGGTTGGAGCGCCCGGCGTCGTTGAAGGAGAAGGCGAACGTGTAGGCGATCGGGACGAGCAGGTAGACCAGCGCCAGGCCGGCGAACGCCGGGAGCAGCCAGTCCCCCGCGCGATGGCGCCACGAGCGTCTCGCGGGGCCGCCCGGGCGACCGCTGGTGACGTGCTCGGCGGCGGCGGCGCCGGCGAGCACCTGGCCGGCGCTCACAGCAGGTCCTCGGTGCCGGCGCGGCGCACGTACAGGGCGACCAGGCCCAGGATCAGCGCCATCAGCAGGAACGACAGCGCGGCGGCGGTCGGGTAGTCCACGACGCGGAAGAAGCGGGAGTCGATGACGTTGCCGACCATGGCCGACCCGGGCCCGCCCAGCAGCGCGGCGTTGACGTAGTCGCCGGTCGCCGGGATGAAGGTCAGCAGCGTGCCGGCCACCACCCCGGGCAGGGACAGCGGCAGGGTCACCGTGGCGAAGGTGGTGACCGGCCCGGCGTAGAGGTCGCGGCCCGCCTCCAGCAGCCGAGGGTCCAGGCGCTCGAGGCTGGCGTAGATCGGCAGCGCCATGAAGGGGATGAAGTTGTACGTGAGGCCGGCCACGACGGCCAGGGGCGTGGCGGTCAGGCGGGCGTCGTCGGGCAGCACCGCCAGGGCCTTGAGCGCGGAGACCACCAGGCTCTCGTCCGCCAGCACCTGGCGCCACGCGATGGTGCGCAGCACGAAGCTCGTGAAGAACGGGGCCACCACGGCGACCAGCAGGAGCTGCTGCACGAGCGGCCGGGCGCGCGCCCGCACGGCGATCGCGTAGGCCAGCGGGTAGCCGATCAGCAGCGCCAGCACCGTGGCGAGCAGCCCGTAGCCGACCGAGCGCACGAACCAGGGCCAGTAGTCGGCGAGGGCCTCGGTGTAGTTGGCGACGCGGAAGGCCGGCTGGGTCGCCCCCACCTCGCCGCCGGGCACGGGCTCCGACAGCGACGTGGTCACCAGCAGCACCAGGGGCAGCACGAAGAAGAGGAGCAGCCACAGCAGGCCGGGGGCGAGCAGCAGGTACGGCGTCCACCGCGCGCCCCGGCGGGCGGCCGGAGGGGTCGCGGCCGCCGGCGGCGCCGGGGCGAGGCCCGCGAGAGCGGCCATCAGCCCGCGGCCACCGCGTCGGCGACGCTCTCGCGCTCCAGCGTGCCGGCGGCGGGGTCCTCGTCCCCGCGCAGTCCGAAGCTGTGCTCGGGCGCCCAGGACAGGCGCACCCGGTCACCGCGGCGCGCCACCGGCCCGTGCCCGAGGTTCTGGCTGAACACGGACAGCCGGCCGGCGCCGGGCACGTCGACCAGGTACTGCGTGCTCACGCCGGCGAAGGAGGCGTCGACCACGGTCCCCGGGCCCACGCGGTTCGCGGCCGGGCCGGCGTCGTCGCGCCCGGCGTCCGGGGCGATGTGCACCTTCTCCGGGCGCACCCCCACCACGACCGGCCCCGTCGCCGTGACAGAGCGCTCCCGCGGCACCAGGGCGTGGCCGCCGCCGGTGAGCGCCACCTCCAGCAGGTCGCCGCGAGCACCGGTGACGGTGCCGGGCACGAGGTTGGACTGGCCGAGGAAGTTGGCCACGAAGGCGCTGCGCGGGAGGTCGTAGAGCTCCTGCGGGGCCCCCAGCTGCTCCACCCGGCCGGCGTTCATCACCGCGACCCGGTCGGCCATCGTCATGGCCTCCTCCTGGTCGTGGGTGACGTGGATGAAGGTCAGGCCCACGTCCGTCTGGATCCGCTTGAGCTCGACCTGCATCTGGCGGCGCAGCTTGAGGTCCAGGGCGCCCAGCGGCTCGTCCAGCAGCAGGACGGCGGGACGGTTCACCACCGCGCGCGCCAGCGCGACGCGCTGCTGCTGACCGCCGGAGAGCTGGGCGGGGCGCCGGTCGGCCAGGTGGGCGAGCTCGACCAGCTCCAGCGCCTCGCGGGCGGCGGCCTCGGCGTCCCCGCGGCCGCGGCGGCGCAGGCCGAAGGCGACGTTGGCGAGCACGTCCATGTGCGGGAAGAGCGCGTAGCTCTGGAAGACGGTGTTGACGGGCCGCTGGTGGGCCCGGGTGGCGGTGACGTCCTGCCCGCCGATGAGCACCCGCCCGGACGTCGGCTCCTCCAGCCCGGCGACCATCCGCAGCGTGGTGGTCTTGCCGCAGCCCGACGGGCCCAGGAGGGCGAAGAAGGAGCCTGCCGGCACGGTCAGGGTGAGGTCGTCGACGGCCAGGGCCGCGGCCGTTCCGCCGCGGGCGCCCCCGAACCGCTTGGTCAGCCGCTCCAGGTGCAGGTCCGCCCCGGAGGAGGCCCCGCTCGCGAGCGCCATCAGTTGCCGATCACGCGCTGGAAGTCCTCGTTGTACCCCTGCTCCTCCTGCGGGTCCAGGGTGCGGAAGACGTGCGCGTTCGCGAGCACCTCCTCGGAGGGGAAGATCAGCTCGTTCTCGACCAGCTCCGGGTCGATCGCCTCCATCGCCTCCTGCGCGCCCTGCACGGGGCAGATGTAGTTGACGTAGGCGGCGACCTGGGCGGCGACCTCGGGGTCGTAGTAGTAGTCCATGAGCTTCTCGGCGTTGGCGCGGTGCGGGCTGCCGACGGGGATCATCATGTTGTCGCTCCACAGCGCCCCACCGGCCTCGGGCAGCCGGAACGTCCACTGGTCGCCGTTCTCGAAGTTCAGCTGGGTGAGGTCCCCGGACCACCCGATGACCGCGAGCGCGTCGCCGGAGACGAGGTCCTCCTTGTAGGAGTTGCCGCGCACCTGGCGGATCTGCCCGTTGCCGATCTGCTCCTCGAGCACCTCCAGCGCGGCGCCGAACTCGGCCTCGCCCCAGTCGCTGCCCGTGATGTCCACGCCCTGCTCGAGCATGATCAGGCCGACCGTGTCGCGCATCTCGTCGAGCACCTCCACGCGGCCCCTGAGCTCCGGGCGCCACAGGTCCGAGACGGACGTCAGCTCGAACGGGACGTCGGCCGTCTTCCAGGCGATGCCGGCGAACCCGGACTGCCAGGTCAGCGAGCGCTCGCGGCCGGGGTCGAAGTCGACGTCGGCGAGGCCCAGGAGGATGTTGCCCTTGTTGGGCACGCCGCCGTCGGTGAAGGGCTGCACGTAGCCCTGGCGGATGCAGCGGGCGGCCATCCAGTCGGTGAGGACCATGATGTCCGCGCCGATGTCCTGGCCCTGGGCGAGCTGGCCCTGCACCTTGCCGTAGTAGGTGTCGTTGCCGTCGACGTCCTCGCTGTACTCGACCTCGATGCCGGTGGCGGCCGTGAACGCCTCCAGCGTGGGGTACGTCGTCCCGTCCTCGGCGAGGTCCAGGTACAGCGTCCAGTTCGACCAGCGGACGAGCGCCTCCTCCTGCGAGCGGTCGCGGGCCGGGGTGGGGGTCCCCCCGCCGGACGCGCCCCCGGCGCCCCCGGTGCCCCCGGTGCCCCCGGTGCCGCAGGCGGCCAGCGCCGCTCCCAGCCCCAGCAGCCCGGCGCCGCGCAGCACGCTGCGGCGCGAGGCCTGGGAGGAGAGCTGGGCGGCGACCAGCGGGCGCAGGTGCGCGGGGACGGCGTCCAGGCCGGGCCGGCCGGTCGAGCGGCTGCGGGGGGTCATGCGGGCTCCCATCGGGCGGTCGGGGGGGGGGGGGGGGGGGGGGGCGGCGCTCGCGCCGGGGAGGTGGCTCACTCGAAGGCGGCCATGACGTGCTTGACCCGCGTGTAGTCCTCCAGGGAGTACGCGGACAGGTCCTTGCCGTAGCCCGAGGACTTGAAGCCGCCGTGCGGCATCTCCGCCACGATGGGGATGTGGGTGTTCAGCCACACGCACCCGAAGTCCAGGCGCCGCGACATCCGCAGGCCGCGGGCCAGGTCGGCGGTCCACACGCTGGAGGCCAGGCCGTAGCGGGTGCCGTTCGCCAGGGCGAGCGCCTGCGCCTCGTCCGTGAACGTCTGCACGGTGATCACCGGGCCGAACACCTCGTCGGTGACGATCTCGTCGTCCGGTCGCAGGCCGGTGACCACCGTGGGCTGCAGGAACCAGCCGTCGGGCAGCTCGGCCACCCGGGCCCCGCCCGCGGCGACCTCGGCGTGGGCCGGGAGGCGCTCGAGGAACCCGCTGACCCGCTCCAGCTGGGCCAGGCTGTTCACCGGGCCGACGGCGGCCTCGGGGTCCCCCGGCAGCCCCACCCTCGTGCCCCGCGCCTGCTCGGCCAGGGCCGCGACGAACTCCTGCGCCACCGAGGCGTGGACCAGCACCCGCGTGGCCGCGGTGCAGTCCTGACCCGCGTTGAAGTAGCCGGCCGCGGCGATGCCCTCGGCGGCGGCGGCCAGGTCTGCGTCGGCGAAGACCACGACCGGGGCCTTGCCGCCCAGCTCCAGGTGCACCCGCTTGATGCCGGTGGCCGCCGCGCTGGCCACCTCGGTGCCGGCGCGCACCGAGCCGGTGACCGCGACCAGGCCGGGGACGGGGTGGGAGACCAGCGCGCGGCCGGTGTCGCGGTCGCCCGTGACGACGTTGAGGACGCCGGGCGGCAGGTGCTCGGCGGCCAGCTCGGCCAGCGCGAGGGTCGTCTCCGGCGTGGTCTCGCTGGGCTTGAGGACGACCGTGTTGCCGGCCGCGAGCGCCGGGGCGATCTTCCAGACCGCCATCATCAGCGGGTAGTTCCAGGGCGTGACCTGCCCGACGACGCCGATCGGCTCGCGGCGCACCCAGGAGGTGTGCCCGGCCAGGTACTCCCCCGCGCTCTTCCCCTCCAGCACGCGCGCCGCGCCGGCGAAGTACCGCAGCTGGTCCACGCAGGGCGGCAGCTCCTCGGTGGCGGTCAGGGCGTGCGGCTTGCCGGTGTCCTCGCCCTCCAGCTCCACGAACTCCGCGCTGCGGGCCTCCAGGGAGTCCGCGATCCGCAGCAGCGCGAGCTGCCGCTCGGCCGGCGTGGTGTCCCGCCAGGTCTCGAAGGCCCGCGCCGCCGCGCCGTAGGCGGCGTCGACGTCCGCCTCGCCGCTGACCGGGGCGGTCGCCACCGTGCGCCCCGTCGAGGGGTCGACGACGTCGCTCGTGGCGCCCGACGCCGCGTCGGCCCAGGCCCCGTCGACGAAGTTCCGCAGCGCGCGCGGGGCGCTGGTGCGGGCTTCCGTGGTGGTCCCCACGTGGTCCTCCCGGCTGGGTGGTGGCTGGCGGTCGTGGTGCAGGTGCCGCTCCCGGCGGACCGGGCGTGGCCGCACCCTAGCCAGAACCGGGGCCGTTCGGGCCAGACCGCACCCAGTTCGCTGTTCGAGCCACGGAATCCGTCGTCGCCGGACCCGGTTCTGACTGGATCCCTTGCCGACCGCGGGTGCACCAGGCATCCTCGGCGCGTGACCGCCCGCTCCGCTCCCGTGCTCGACGACGTGTCCAAGCGCATCGTCGAGCAGCTCCAGCAGGACGGTCGCCGTCCCTACGCCACGATCGCCAAGGCGGTAGGGCTGTCCGAGGCGGCGGTGCGCCAGCGGGTGCAGCGGCTCCTCGACGCGGGCGTGGTGCAGATCGTCGCCGTCACCGACCCGGTGCAGGTGGGCTTCACCCGCCAGGCCCTGATCGGCGTCCGCTGCTCCGGCGACCTCACCGCGGTCGCGGACGCCCTGGCCGAGCTGCCGGAGGTCGACTACGTCGTGGTCACCGCCGGCTCGTTCGACGTCGTGGTCGAGGTGGTCTGCGAGGACGACGACCACCTGCTGGGGCTCATCAGCGACCGCATCCGCCGCACCGAGGGCGTCCTGACCACCGAGACGTTCGTCTACATGAAGCTGATCAAGCAGCGCTACGACTGGGGAACCCGATGACCTCCACGCCCGCCGACGTCCGCGCGCCCGCCTCGCCCCCCGGGGCCGAGCCCGCGCGCACCCCTCGCGGCACGCCGCGCGCGCAGGCCGCGCGCGACCACCTGTGGGGCCACTTCACCCGGCACTCCGTCTACGAGCAGGGCGGGGAGGTGCCGGTCATCGTCTCCGGCGAGGGGTGCTGGATCGCCGACGACCGCGGGCGCCGCTACCTCGACGGCCTGGCCGGGCTCTTCGTCGTGCAGGCGGGCCACGGGCGCACGGAGCTCGCCGAGGCGGCCGCGAAGCAGGCGAGCCAGCTCGCGTTCTTCCCGCTGTGGTCCTACGCCCACCCCGCGGCGATCGACCTCGCGGAGCGCCTGGCCACCCACACGCCCGAGGGCCTGGACCGGGTGTTCTTCACCACCGGCGGCGGCGAGGCCGTGGAGACCGCCTGGAAGCTGGCCAAGCAGTACTTCAAGCTCACCGGGAAGCCGGGCAAGACCAAGGTGATCAGCCGCGCGGTGGCCTACCACGGCACCCCGCAGGGGGCGCTGTCGATCACCGGCATCCCCGCGCTCAAGGCGCCCTTCGAGCCGCTCGTGCCGGGCTCGCTGCGGGTGCCCAACACCAACCTGTACCGGGCGCCGGAGGCGCTGCGCGAGGACCCGGAGGCGTTCGGGCGCTGGGCCGCGGACCGGATCGAGGAGGCCATCCTCTTCGAGGGCGCCGACACCGTCGCGGCCGTCTTCCTCGAGCCGGTGCAGAACTCCGGCGGCTGCTTCCCGCCCCCGCCCGGGTACTTCCAGCGGGTGCGGGAGATCTGCGACGCGCACGACGTGCTGCTGGTCTCCGACGAGGTCATCTGCGCCTTCGGCCGCACCGGCTCGATGTTCTCCTGCACCGACTTCGGCTACGTCCCCGACATGATCACCTGCGCCAAGGGGATGACCTCCGGCTACTCCCCGATCGGCG
>Ga0210040_10002438_pt1 | contig 26250 bp, 11 predicted proteins | sample CryGeyCG12114_NA_FD_185462 | JGI IMG/M metagenome (GOLD analysis project Ga0210040, IMG submission 185462) | Groundwater microbial communities from aquifer - Crystal Geyser CG19_WC_8/21/14_NA (SPAdes) (version 2) | ecosystem: Environmental > Aquatic > Deep subsurface > Groundwater | place: USA... | reverse complement strand
TACTGCAGTCAATCCAAAAGTTAGTGTTGAAGAGTGGGAGTCCAGTATATTTATTAAAAGAGCGTTGAATTGAATAGAAATCAAGAAATCAGAAATGATGATCAAAACAAAAAATTATACTTATAGTGTTTTGCACAAAATTTTCCTGTTCGCTGATATTTTATTTATTTTTTTCCATAGCGACCGTCAGTGACACGAAAATTTGGGCTTAGACGAATAATGTATTGATTCTTTAATAGCAAATAGTAATAGGTGACCAAATACCTAAATATCTGTGCTTTTCTTTTTTCTCATTTAGTTCACCAGTTACTTAAGAGTTGCATTCAATGCATGTATGATCCCTTTCATGAATAGCTACACTTCTAACGGAAAATCGTCACAGCATGACCTTTTAGTCAACCCATACAGTGAAAACATTTAAATTGACTGGGATCCACCAACAGACATAAATCTCACGCAAATCTGATTAACCAACGAAGCTTTAATTGTAAGAGGATTGGAGAAGGTAAAAGCATTTCCGATCTCTGAATCAACTGAGAATGACTCTCCCTGTGGTTTGGTTACCATTTCGGAATCGGTCCGTTATAAGTCTGTATATGCGAGTGTGACTGACTATAGTAGTACCATGGTGAGCGGAGAGTATATACTCGGGTGCTATTATTGTCATGTCATAAATCCTTTGCTTGTCAGGGAGGAAAAAAGAAAACTGGTTTTCTTCACCAGTGAGAAGAATCTAATGCCGAATCAAATCAGGTCGATACTTACTTGCTCTCATAAGTACCAGCTGCTATGTACACAACTCAGTTCTCACGGCGATAAATTATTTTACCACGTTTCCTGTCTTTTTCACTTCCTCTACCTTATACCCGCATTCTCACCTGACGAGCTCTACTCACGCCTTTCAGGCTCATCGAATTTTCAGCACCTGAGAAAACTCACTTCCTATACACCGTAATGAATGGTGAGCAACTTTTTCAAACTCCAATCCTGGTGTAGTCATGAGGTTTAGTTTGTATTTATTGAATGAAAAATGGATGGCAAACAATGATCTGCTTGCTAAGGAATGGGCCAATAAAAATACTTTTTCCCATCCCCGTCTGTGTCTACCAAATCGTTTCATTGTTTTTCCTCCTCTATTGCTCAAAGTGTTGTTTTCAAACTAACCAAACTACACCAACCTAGACATATTTTGCTACAAAGTTTGCTCTGTTTCCATCTCAGTTTTAGTTTGTTCTCTCTGCTCATTCGTTTTGGGCTAAACACTGGGTTCTGTGAGATTGCAATGGTGGTACACTTGTTGTTGCCATTGAAAAATGTGCACTGGAAGAAACAATCCTAGTTCACGACATACAAGTATGTACGCTACGTACATATCATGCCAAATTGATTCCATATTGTAATTTACTAAATGTTTTGTTGTGGTTTTTCCACACAGTGTGTGTGCACGTCAGTATGAGAAATCACTATATGCACGTAGTTCATTGTGGTTACTTTCATCCATGCGTTTTCACTTGGAAAAGGACTTGCCACTGTGCGAGATATATCTGCTAACTGTAGTCCACAACTAACTGACTAACTAACTAACCAAGTAAAGTAAATAACAGCATAAGCTCTCTTAGCTGTCCGAACCAGATTCTCAGCTTGTACAACATTGCCGCAAAACTCACTTGTTTTTGCAACAGCAATGCCTTCACAACTTTGTTACACTGCTTTCCAGACCATAGGGTTTTTGAAACTTTGATTTCGTTGGATTGAATAGTCAATGAAGTCTTGACTGGAAATTTTATTTCAAGTGGAATATTTTGTTCACCGGTAGGCATGGTAAGTGGATACACAGTGATAGGGGTTTTAATTTTTTTGCCGTGTTTTATAATATGCATATGATTTGCAAAAGTTTTACTGGCATCTCAGTTGACACTCAATTTGTTTGCTGTGCTAGATAGGAAAGTTTTGAAAAGACTCAGTCAGTCAGTCACAGGGATAACCTGTGGACGGCGTGGAAATATTGCTATTGTCAGCAACTTATATTTTATCACAGTATGCCTGAAAATTAGTTTCCTTCATCACTGTGGGAGAGTATGTTTACTGGTGAAAACTAAATTAGTGTAGGCAGTATAGTAGTATATAAAATTGCGCTCACTAGAAATTAACTTTATAGCTTGCACAACACACTATACACATGATAGATGGATTCAAGTTCAACCTTAAAGTTAATTTTCATTCGGATTAATCACGCCAGTTTCACGCTCTTGAACGACACTATCTTTAGTTGATAAACGAATTTCTTCTAAATTATAGAATATTGTGCAAGTCTAACTTATTGTCAATATCAAACTGAAAAAAGTGGGAAACTGGAAATAATGAACACTTTTTTTCAAAATCTCTTTTTGTACTCTTATAACATGTTCCGTAGACTAGAAAGTCTCATTTTCTGAATATTTTATACATTTTTCAAGGGTACGTTATTAAGTACCCCTGCTGCAAACTCTAACGAATCAAAAAATAAGACGCCTTAAAAAACAAGATTTAATTACACTCATCGTATACACCTGTGCCCTTATCATAAATGGCCGAAAACGGGAGCTTTACGTATGCATGCTGACTTGCAATAATTATTGGTGAAGCCAAAGAAAGTGAAAGTAGCCTAGTACAAAAATAGCTTGCCTTGCACGCCAGGTTCCTTTGCTAGTTTTCATTCTTCTATCATGTTGGACACAAAATTATTACCTTTTGTACCCAAAATGAATGGCCGTTCTCTCCCTCACTCACTATCCTATATGGCCATTGTAGTATACACAAGGTACACAGTAGTAAATATCTGAAATATTTAACTCGCTTCATGCATAAACATCAACATACTCTTTTGGTGCGTGTACGCATACTGCTTTCCACAACTCTCTAAACATTACATAGAGCTCATATTTAGATTGGTTTGAGCATAGGGTTATTCTACAATATTCTGCATTTACTGCTATCCTCAACGTTTTTGAAAGCCAGCTTGAAACATGTGTTCGATTAAAATGGGTTGCGTAGTCACTCCATAAGAAAATGCCAAGTTATGCATCAAATAATAGTCCATTGCAACCCTAAAGCTAACCCTGACAATGCCAAAATGACTGTCAAAACCAGTTTTCCTTCTGTCTCTATAATATAGCATAGGAGAAATTCATAACTTTCACCAAAGAATGTATAATAATGCATAATACTCATGTGTGCACACTGTGAACACGATATATTCATCATTTTTACAAAATGCTTCAGATTATCTCAGTCAGTGTGGATATACACCGATGCAAATCATTTAGTAGAGACAGTGAGGAATTTTCCATATAAACGAAACCACGCATAATTCTTACATTTACGGTATCACAAAGGCAATAATAAAAAGTTGAGACAAGAAAAAGCCAGACTTGAACGTCAAGTGTGAAAGTCAAGTGCAAAAGAACGTTGGCTCATTTTGAACAATATGTCAGCAAGGCAGTGAAAAAGGAAATCGATCTCGACACTCTGAATTTCCCTTCATTTTGTTAGTGAGGACAAAAAAACTACTCCCTTTACTTTTCCCTCTGAAAAATTATATGAACATTTTCCAGTTCTAGCTTTTTTCCCTTTTCATTACTTTCACTAACAGGGTGTGCAAACTCTACAAAATTATGAAAAATCTTTATAGATATCCCAGCCAATAATAAAGTGTCATAAAACCGTTTGACCGCAACTAAGGATAAGTTATCATGCAATTGTTTACTTTTACGTAGACCACATAATGTACAAACTGACTGAGTGTTTAGTTGATGAATTCAATGGTTCTTTATTGCATGTTTTTTTCTACTTCTGGACTAACTCATCAAGATATACATGTATACTGTTGCTATATTTGTTAGTGCGGACAGCACAAACTTGCACAACAGAACTTGAGTCCTAACTGTGCAAAATTTATATTACTGCTATAGTTTCCGGTTAAGCCAACCAAGAATATCTTTTTGTGTGAATCTGCCATGTGTTAGTTTTTGAAAACGTATTAACTCACCATATGTTTCACTTTGGTGAACAAATTGGGTGGAAAAAGCATTGAAGGCTACTTGAATGCTCTCTTGGAAAGATGATGATGATGATGAGTGCTACAGCACTTGCCAGGAACAAAGACTCATCCTCATTTCCCAACCAATATAACTACAGTATTAAAAAAACTTAGTTTTTTTTTCAAATTTAGGCACAAAATAAACATTACAAAAATCTCCACAGCAATAAACTGACAAATTAACAAATTGAAACAAATGTCATCTAAACAAATATGTTTTTCAAAATTTTCACTTTCAGTACATTAAAGACGCCGCACCATTTCCAATACCTTATATTCAAATTTTAGGTCTGAATCCCACCTCTGTGTACCAATTGGTGCACCACTCGTCCTTTTACATGAGCTTGCATAATCACCAAGAAATGAATCAAAGCTTTACAGAGAAAAGGAAAGAGTCATCGTCAGCACAACAGTCAGTGCCTTATCTTTCCTATCAAAAGGATGTTTGTCTTTACAGAGCTCCCTTCCCTTCCCACCATACAGAGACAAAATCACGCTAAATAACCACTTTATTTTACATAAGTACAAAATGTATCCCGAAAAATTCACATATACTCGCCCGGGACGGCATGAATGTTTTCACGTACACTTGCAAAATCTCTCATGTTATCACTTTCTAGCCAACCCAGGAACAAGTCTCAATTAGCGACACACAGTAGTATACAGTTTATAGGTAGTTGCTATGCATTCATTATTGGGAAACACTTTGTCTGATATTTTGCTGACAAATTCGCGCACATAAAACAAATCCTTTGAACATGGAATATGTATAAGGATAGCATTGTGCATCATTGGATATTGCATACAACTTGTGCGTATACTTGGTAAACTTGTAATCATCAGACGCACCATATATTTGGAGACAAATATATTTTGCACTAAAATTTAGTTGCATATCCCAAAAGATTGAAAAATTTCTGTACAAGTTACCAAGAGAAAAAATTTTTATACACCAAGATTGTCATTTTTGGTCATAACAATGAAAAATGCACATATTGCATGCATATTTTTTTTTGGAAATTCTCCAACTGCAAAAGCAAATGCAATCTATCTTTTCCGAACGCCATGGTAAACTTGGTATGAAAATCTATACTGTGGATAGTTAGTTAGTCAATAAGCTTCTGCAATGCGGAGAATGAGCTGAGTTCGCACACAGTCATATAATACACTAGTTTCAGATATGGGCTTTTAGAAAATTTATAAAACTCTACGACTTTTTACCTCTTTAACGTGCTTTCCACACATTTACATATTGACGGGCTCTCCAGCCGACAAAAACGATCAGCACCATTGATCATTTGAAAGTCAAATAGTTTGTACCGCTCTTAGCTTTTTTCTCACTTGATACTATTTTAGTAGCTGGAGAAAAAATCAATGCTATGTGGATATTCTACAGGGCCGATTATTGTTTCATCATGACTTTGATTTTTACGTTACAGGGATTACAACTTGTATAAGTAACAATACATGCTGTGGATTGACTGTGTAACATAACTTTGTGAAATCCTTTTATCTATTCAACTAACTGTTATAACAGGGGGTTTCAACATGTTTAACATTGATACAAGGATAAGTGTATTGGACACAAAAAAAAGTCTTTGCAAAGAAAAAATAACAAGATGCAAACATAATATCCGTGGATGGTAAGGACAAGTTTTTGTTCAAAAGAGGGAAAACAATCCCTTTTGTTTTCATAGATCGTTTCATCTGCTTCCTAAATCAAACAGTGGCGTTTTTCTCTTTGCATACAAATATTTCTTCGTCACAGCAAAGTTCAATCTTCACATTCTCCTTTGACATCAATTGTCTTCACAGTTCAAATACATTATGCAGTCAACTATGCATTTGCACATGTGCCATGGATGGCTCAACCATTACGGAGGCAAGTCAACATTTAAAGGCAAAATTTATAGTCTCCCTTTAATCTTTGCTTGCTTAGTTACTTATAGTTTATATAATATCTCATATTTACACCCATCACATTTACAATTTACGTTTTTTGCAATTTATTTGTATTGTTTTCTCCAATACTCCAATTTTTTGTGTTAACAATCTGATAATGGCAAAGACTGACATAATTTTCACACCAAGCTAAATCTTGGTTCTTCAGCTAACAACGAGCTTCAGTTTATATTCCTAGTCTAGGGCAATGATTCAATAAAATGCACGTGCATTGTAAATGGCTATAAGAGAAACAAACGGGGTAGAAGTCATAATTGCATGATCATTTTGCCACCAAATTTTTAGGATACGAATCGATACTGTTAAGTATCCAAAATGACGAGACATGAAATGAAATGAGTTTGGAAAAACTCGTCTGCTTTTTTGAGGCAAACATCATTTCAGTTTTATAGTGAGTGAGTGAGATAAAATTAAACAATCAGAGTCCAACTTTACGCAAGTTTTTGCTACTATGCCACCAAATGATTAAATACAATCCAAACTTACTTAAATAAAGGATAGCCATATACCATCCCTATGCCAACATAAACTAACGAAGACACAAAAGTATGACCACGGTAGAAAGCTTTATAACAAAACAGAGGGAAAAAATCTAGTTTCCTTGTTCCTAAGAATAAATCACAGTTTAAATAACTGTTTGGAGAAAATTACTTGGGAAAAATTGCATTCTTTTTCACCAGATGAACACAATGTCTAGGACTGTTATAAAGTAGTGCTATAGCAAATCCACAAAAGTCTTATTTACTTGGCAATATTTATGAAGAAACCGTATATTACGATTTGTCTTCTTTTCTCATTCACTAACCAACTAACTTGCTACAAACAATCCATTCAACATCATATCCGTTTTTTTAGGAATTCAAAAGAATCGAAAATTATTTACTTCCCGTCTTGTTTCTCAAATGTAGGCTACCTAAGCATTTTGTTTGCCAGGAAGCACGCATTCTATTTTTCTCAAGGCTTTTACCAAGATTTGACGCCAGTGGTGATAACTAACACCATCACTGTGTTTAAAAAAGGAGCTATACAAGAAAAGCGGAGGGAACAATGGGTGAACGAGCAGACCCATACAGAGTTTGTAACTAACTCCACAGACCGAGAAAAGTAAACGCAACTGATTGCTAAGGAAAAGTTTAGCACGTCTGACTAGAGTTGCAATAACAAAGCTACTGCTTACTTTACTAACTTAACTCTCACTCACTTGTCGTACAAAAACTCACATAATGAAAAGAGCGACAAAACATGCACATGGTGCATGTACATACAATATATAATGCTAGCTAGTCGCCCGTGAATCCAGAATATACGGCCAGTAAATATACTCCGAGTTGGCTCACCAAATATTGTCCCACAGTTGGAAAAAATACGCTAATTTGTGGCATGAACACTACTATTGTTCATTTAGTCAGAAGCAAATTGTTTCTCTTTATAATTTTGTATCACGCAAATACGGCTGATTAACTTACTATATCTTATTACTACAGAATCCTGGCATCTATTCTAGAAAACAACATCACATTACTATATGGGATAATTTATTTGCTTTCTATTCGATATGCCTTATTGCACACAGATCCGATCTGTGCTATCTTTACTTCTATCAGTGTTTATATACTTAATGTGCAAAAGTTATGTAACGCGCTATATTAGAGATAGAGAAAAAATGCAATTACCTGAATATTTCAGCAAATCAAGTCCACATGTATAGATTCACTTGGAATGATGAAACACAGCAGGTTTCAGTTTCCACTCTTAACTTATATTGTTTAGTTAGTTATTTAGTTAGTGGTGACACTCCAAGAATTGTGTATGCACCAAATTGGCTCACAAATACATAAAAGTATTGTTAGGCCCACAAAGCAAACAGTCATTCAGAATTGTGGAGTAAAAAATTTGGGGAGGGTAAACATATGGCTCATGTAATACAAGTCGCCTATATAATAATAATAGGTAAGTACCAAGATTCTCAGTCAGTCAGCTCGTACAAGATATTTTCATTCAATAAGAAGAACCAGTGGATGACACTAATCGTAGTCGCGACAATAATAAAGTGGACCCTTTGGATGGGTGTAACATTAAACAGAATTTATTCCCATTTTATTTTGACAGGGAATAGCACTTGAATGGGAACGTTTACATGCACACACGTACAAGGAACTCACCAAGTCAGTCCTAGTTAGTACTTTTATTCCTATTCAACTTTCACTGAGAGTATTCACTTTTTTTTCACCTTGTCACCATGAATTTTTTTGTTAAAATTAATTTTACTTAAAGATTGTAATTTTTTTAACACAAATCTACAGAGGAAATATTGCACAAAATTTTTTGCCCGACTTTTTCTCGCTAATGTAACCAACCGACTCACTAACTAACTAACTAAGTTAGCTCACTTCACCAAAGATCAATAATAATTAATGTACAAGACTTTAAAAGTTTCGTATATTTCACTTTTTGTTTTTTGCATGCCTCAAGTCTTTTCACCATTTCATAGTTGTGCAGGACTCAAAAAAAGACTGGCCCTAAAAAACATGAAAACCCTTCTGCGGAAAAATTGCATGCTGTACAAGATGCATGCATGAGAAAAGTTTTTTCTCAACTTATTTAGTTAGTTCACTTCTTTCACCCGCCTTGTCTGCATTCGATATGTGTGTGCCAAACGGAGGAAAGAATGGAAACTTTCTTGGGTGTTTTGTAGGAACCACCATATGCTGCTGCTGTGCTCACTGTGAGAGAAAAAGAGAACTGAGTCGTGCACACAGAGAACGCTTCCCTTTAATAGCGCAATGCTGTTAGCTACACACGGTGTGTCCTCGCCAACTAACTAGTATGTCGTGTATGTACATACTATAACCAGGGATGAGCTCATGTTTTCAAAAAACCTTCTCCAAATAGGCGTACACACATTGTGCCCCCCAAAAACTTGGTCCACACACAAAGCTTTAAATATGCATGACAAACAGGGCATGTTACAGTATACCTTTTTGGTACAAACTTACTCTCAGAGAGTCATAATAAGTAAAGAGTAATTAGTTAGCACTAGATGTGCATGAAAATTTCGATTAAAATTTTTTATTCTATGGCAATTTTTACATTTCAATATTGATTTAATGTCAAATATAGAAAATTTAGTGAATACAATGCAAAGACCATTTGTGAAAAGCGGACAGCCGTTCGTAAATTTGCGACTCTTTGGAATCTAGACGAGCATTCAATCTGCTACCCAGGTGAAAATATTCAAGTGGACACATTAATCACTCACCATATGTCTGTACAAGACGATGTACTTGTTTTGACGAAAACGAAATGTAATTGGGAATTTGAATTCCTCGAATCGGCTATTTGCAGTTAGTAGCTCATAATGAATAGTTACTCCTGAGGTCTCCTTGGAACATAAAGGTGAAGATAAAGCATGTGGTTTCGTTTCACTGGGATTTTCCCTTTTCTTCCCAAAATTCAACTAATGTCTCCATACACAGGTTCAGAGTAACTAACGTAGCCACCCATTGTAGTATTATAATGGCAGTGCTTTCAACTCAAATTAATGGAGACATCACGCATGAACCATAAGACGTGGCTGAATAACTAGCTACGGTCTGATGGTTTCAATACACAAGTCATTCTCTATATAGTGTTTTACCGCAGTTCTCTAATTTTCTAAGTGCCGTTAACTTTACACTAGTTGGCTCCATAATCTCCATTTTTAAATCTCATTACTGTCAGCGTTAATTTTATGTGAAAAGACACCTGGGCTTATAAGGTAATCTCACCAACTAAATCTGCACATGGCAAATGTCATGGGTCAGAAATTTACTATACTTTGTAGGTGCTCATTTCACACGAGCTAAACGGGCAAGGGATTCATACAGGTTATATTTGTGAAATGAGGCAATGTTTGCGGAAGGAAGTGAGTGACACTGATTTTCGTAAACCATATTACGGATCAAGAAGATGTAAAGTCAAATCAAAGTGATCAAGGTTAGAAGCGCAAAGGGAAAGTAAATATAGTACAACAGGAGCCAGTTGTGAATGTGTTGTAGCCAGTAGGACCTTGGATCCAGTCTTTCACTTTTGTTTCACAACAGAGACAAATCTAGTCTACTCTCTGATTCATTCTCTCACCAGGTTTGTGCATGTATGTACATGTTAAAAGACTATGGGAGCAAATTTATCTTGACTTTCAATGCCAATTGTGAGCACACTGAATTAACTAGTATAGTGTGTACATACTATGAAGTCATTACAAGTTGCTATTAGTTTTGTATTTTCTGTTTGTTGAGCAGTTGTCCCATTTGTGAACCTATTTTTAGGATAAGGTTTTTTCTTTGCGGCTAATGTATAAGAATCATGCTATTGACGGACTCAATTATTTGCTGTTAGGAACTCAGATTTTATAAGTTATTTTTCAGCCTTGCCTTCCTTGTCTAGAGAAATAGTAAACAATATTTCGTTTTTTTGCAAAATAAATATGTCAGTAATTTAATAATAACAATGGGACTGTGTATAGTGATTGCAATCTAGCAAAAACTATTTGAGGAGTCATTCATGCAGCATTTTTCATAGTTTGACCTTTGCAACGTGGAAACTTATGCAATTTTACTTATGTTGATAAGCAACGTAATTTGGACAAAAGTTTAAAAAACGCATTTTGATCAAAACCGCACGACGGAAAAAGGATGGTTTCATGTCACCAATCACCATAAAAACTAAACTTGGATTTAAATTAAAAAACTTGCTTTCACTTTCATCAAGTAAAGGTAATTTACAATACTTTGCAATGGTAAATATTAACATGAACATTCTGTCAAAATGAAAGGTGACCGTAAAGAAAAATGGAATTTTTTGTACATGTAAATGGAACTGTGTTTTCTCTCATTGTTCCAATTCATTGAGCATCGTTTTATACTTCATCTTGAATAGAGCGTGACCAAACTTCACAACGTCCCAAAAAATGGACTCCGCAGACTGGCTGAGTTTTCCAATTTTCATATGAAACTCGCATTTCATCCCTTCAGAAGAAACAGTACATTTTTAGACTTGTCAAAACCTCTTTATATATAAATCACTAACATTTTAGGAGAGTTTTGCATGGATGTACTGTATACCAAAGCCAGAAATCATTTTTATACAAGCATGTGTAACGAGATGCTGGCTGAGGCGCAAATTCGGTTTTTTCTTACTTACTGCTTTGTATTGAGCATTAAAGAAAGTAAAATCTATTCCTAGGCCACAGTGAATGTTTTGCCATCTCGTTTTAGAAAGTTTAAAAATCAAAGTTTTCTGCACAGATGGCGCAAGCTGAACAAAATAGTCGAATTGTAAACCCTGATCAAAATTTTTGTGTACCAATAGATGGCATACAATGTATTCCGTCATGAATCTTATGCACTACAAAATTTCTCTCAAATTCAATAGTAAAACCCGTAAAAAAGTTTTCATGACATTTTTTGCAACTTGATTGCAAAAGTTTGAACAAAAACTTAAGAGGCTTATCAATGCCTTCACTCAAAGCTCATATTATTCTTAGCAACAAACTTATTTTTATGCCATATAGTAATCAATCATCCTCTCGTTTAAATAGTGTGGTAACAAAAATGTCGACAGTTGCTATTTATTCATTTCTTTGTAATGCTACATGTTCGCCCTACTTTCAAAATGTTTATACGACAGCACAACAAACTTTTTTCATCCAATCAACATTTTTGTATGCATACAAAAAACTTTACTGCAAACATTTAATTGTGACTGATTTCTAAAAATGTTGCCACTTTCACAAAACTTTCTTTTCCTTCAATCTATTCTTAAATATCAAGTTGTGAGATCCAAAAAAGATAACTTTGTTAAAGCTGCAGGATACAAAACAACATTTCTACTAGACAGTCTTCGATGCAATGATTTTAGTAGTACGATGTATGTAGCCAACTGCATTTTCTAGCCTTTCACCGTTTTTTCTGTCCACTCACTTTGAAGTCCAGCCCTCGGTTGTAATTTATAGTTCATTTTAATCTTTTCTCAATTTATGGTTGCTTTTTTTCCCATAGACCAGTAAAAGCACGGGAAGCCGCACGGATCCAAAAAATGTAGATAAAAGACTCCTTGTATTTCCTCTCCACATGGCTTTCTCATTGTAAACTATATCCTTGTCAAATAGCTTAGTTAGTTAGTTAGTTGGCAACTCTAACACTGGATTACAACATTTTCGCTTATTATTTAGTACATCATAATGGTATATTACGACCTGCAATGGTATACATGAAAATCTTGATTTGAATTCAACTATTTATGCCAAAAGTCATTCACATTTGTGCCTCCAGTATTGATCTCACGTTTGACCACCAAGCCTTTTATTTTTCAGCTCTTACTATAAACTAACTTACAGCTGAATGGATACAAGTTTCTTCTCCACTTCACATCATGTGTGAAGGGGGGTGACTGACTGTAAAAAAGTGGTTGAAACGCTAGGATCCGTAGAACAGACTAGTTTGTAATATGCGACATTAGTTTGTGAAAAGTAGGAGAAAGAGCTTCGCATTCCCTGCTTGTACTCAATCAAAAGTTTTCCTTCTGGCTCATGTCCCCCTGATATTCCCTTGCACCCATTAGCTACTGAATGGCATCATTTTTCTCCAAATTGCTCTTGCAGATTTTTTACTGTCTGATTCTTTGAAATGGCTCATTCTCACAGGCTAAGTTAACCATCAGTCTTGTACTCAAGGAGCATAACTAGAGTCATCAGTCAGTTAGTTGACTAATTTTACACGCAAATCACGTTGCCCAAAAGTATTTAACTTTAGTTCCTGCCTTATTCCAACCATGGAATCAACGGGGGTGAAAATTCTTCGTGCTTACAATTAAACAAGGGGGATGAGCAAATTTTCTTGTTCGTTTCGTATCTTATGGAAAGATAAAATGCACATTTTTGACAATAAGGCAGTCTAAATACTACTTTTTTTGGAATGGTGAATACATTTGGTTCATTTATACCTTCCCCAGTTAGTCAGTGCGTTCCCAAATTAAGTTATCTGGCCAGATTGTAATTTTTACATGAATGAGAAGCTGGGAATCTTCTTACAATGACTACGTCAACTTTTTATGCTCGCGAGTGACTGAAATATCTTGACAAAGTTGCAAGACAGTCATTACACATTACATGAAATGGAATGGAGCTCAGGAAGTAATTAAAGTAAGTAAATGTCCTCATGAGCTACTCACAGTATTATGCACCATTGGTGCTACCAACTAACTATAAGTACCGTAAATCCGGTATTATAACACTTGTGTTATTTTATTTCGTAAACCTATTACCTTAGAGAAGTAATGCATGGTAAAGTCATCACATAGGCTAGAGTTAGTAATAAGTTTATTATTAGTTCATAGAAAAAGAGTTATGATGGTTTGTTCCAAAGATAGGAATTATTTTTGAACAAAAATTCTTTTAACTAGCCGTTAATTAGACTGCAGCTGTATTATTTCGTAGATCCTTTGCTCTAGGCTCTAGAGGACTGATATAAGGGTTATGTTAACTGGTTAGGCTGGAGTTTTAATACGAGATTTACGGTATATTTTATGCTACTTGTAGTACAAATGGTAGTTTTCAAAGTTTCAAACTCATTGGGTTTCCCCTTTTTCTTGGACTTAATTCTTCTTACAGCAACTTTACTAACTATAAGAGTATCAGAAAAAACTTTGTAACCTCACCAAATCTTTGTCAGTTGGATACTATTGCTGAATTTTTCAAGGCCACAAAAAATTCTAGACTCACTTAATTGTTTTTTTTTTCAGTTAATTAGCAACTCTGACTTATTATCATGGCATTCTACTGTTTGCTTTAGTTTTCCACATTTGTGCCATATTTCTGAAATCTTCCCAGTAGCTAGGCACGCACATTATACCACTATATAATACAATCTTTACTAACTAACTATACATATGATACGAACATGGAAAAAAGTGGAGCATTCAAGTTGGGATGTGGGATCGTGTTGGCTCCACTTGATTTTACAGTTAGATAGGTAATGGGCATAAAACCAAGGCACTCACTTTCAACTTTCACTCACCCATGCCAACTTTAATGGGACGGGTGCTCAAGTACAAGTGTAGCAAGCCTCAATGTTCGCTGGTAAGCTCAATAATAGTAAGAGCACCACACAAGTTAGTCGTTTACAAATGTGCATTTTTGGGTTCCTTGGAAACCATACAATGTTCGACTAACTGAGCCAGTGGAATAAACGCAAAAAAATATGCCTGTATCTCAGTTAGTTAGTTAGTTAGTTATTAACCAGCCTCAATATGATTAGTTTAGTTGCGTTCACCAAAAGTTAGTAACTAGAGTTGTAAGACTTTGTAAGTGGCTTGTCTTTACGGGGTTGTAAAACTGCTCCATAATAAACTCAAAATAAAAGATATAGAGAAAATTTCTATTGGCAAGTGGACTGCACTAAGCTTTGATTGTAGAGTTATTTACTTAATTGCCATAAAATAAATAACTTTTGGGCAGTTCATGAAGTCTAATTGAATGGTATTAGTGGCCTTAAATTTATTCGAAATAAAGAACGCGAACCAATCACGATTTCTCAAAGGACAGATTAAACATTTACTAACTGCTATTCCCCATGTTGTATGTGTGTGCAAAAACAACCACAAGAAGTCGTGAGCTTTCTAATTAATTAGTAAACACAACGTAGGTTAAGTTAACCAATAAATGTTATGAAGACGACGCCCATGTCTTTTGAAACCTATGATCGGTCTTCACAGATGAAAATCTGATGACAACAAAAAAGTCAATCAAAAGTATTTCAGTCAAATCCTATGCATCTTTGGTGACGATCAGAAAACACAAATCTGAGCGCTAACTAGCCCAAGCAATTTTTTAAAATTATTCACCAATTATTAATAATAAATACGCATATCTGGATCAGAAACAAATTTATGAACAATAGGCACAAAAAATGTAAATAATCACAGAAGAAAGGGAATCATTTGTAGAAAAGAAAGCTGTGCTTTGATGGACCCTACTTTAAGTTTTGTTCTCAAAACACGCCAAAATTCGCAGATGGATTTAGATTTTACTTCGTCCCTATTATTTCGCAATTTAACTCAAGAACAAGAAAAAAAACAGGAAACAGGAGAAAAGATAGACTCGGATAAAATTAGGAATAACCTTACAAAAATTTCAAAAACTAAACGACTTTCTCTCATTACATAAGAGCAAGATGAAAATCAATGCTCAACCAAACAAAGCTTTTGTTAACAACCAAATAACTTTTGTTTTCTTTTATTCCACATTTTATTACAAGGAAAATCGAGCAAAGTGACCGCAATGTTGAGGTAAACTAAACTTAACAAAAAGTTACATTTTATCTCTCTAATATTAACAAATTTTTGCTACACTTTTTTACATGCAGGAAAATTTTGATTAGTCTGGACTTGCTGTAAAGCAAATATTGTAACAATAGGTTAGTTCTCTATACATTAGAATAGCGGGAAGTTTCCTTCTGATATAAAAACAATATAGCTAGCTAATTGTAACTCTAATTGCTAATTAATTAATAATCCCAACTGCAATCAGGACTTCATTGTGGGATCATTTTGAAAGCCGCCACAACTTTGAACGAAGATCAAGATGATGCGGAGGATCAATGCATCAAGGCCAAGGGATTCATCAAGGTCGCTGTTTGTTTTGGATTAGCGTAAAAGTATCCGTAGTTTACAACATTATATATCATACAAACGGATACTGTTTTCTTGGTTGTAGCAACATGGATAATCGGAATCCATCATCAATGTAACTAGCTAGGTAAATATAAACTAGCTAACTAACCAGAATGCTCCAAATTAATCAATAATGCGATTTTTTGTGAGGGCAGGGAAAGTGAAGGTGACAAGTCACAGATACAAACTTAAATTCCATGCAACGTAATGTTGTTAAAATTTAGTTAGTTGATATGTTAGTTTTCAATGTGTATATTGACAACATAAGTGGGTTGGTAATCTGACAGGATGAAAACTAGAATTGTCACTTACAAAGGTGCAAGTAGTTTCAATCAACTAGCTGCAAACACTTAAATTAAGTAGTGATTCTTGTGTAGTCTAGACTACTGACTGAGTACTAACTTATAATTTTTTATGGCACTTGAACCCTACTGGAATGAAATCAATCTGGCCACCCATTTTCCTTTATTTTCAATAAGATTTACTTTTTAAGAGAAACTTTCGAGTTTGTATCCGTCCCAGTCGTACATCAAGTGAGAATAAGTGGTGCACAAAACTTTTTCCATTTGTGAGCAGCTCTCGCTCTCTCTCCAACTTTCTAGTATATGTGGAGACAGTGAATGAGAGAGGTAGGAAGGGGAACTCTGGGATATAAATTCGTTTCTCTACTTACTTACTAACTAAAGTATTACTATACGGTCCCTTTCTCATGTTTTCATTTTACTGATGAAAATCATCATCCTTTTAATAGCTCATACAGTAAACTATGTGTAGATAGATTTAATTATACGAGATAATAAAGTTTTATACTGTTCATATCCACTGTATTTACAGTCGTCCCACATCTTATCGGCGGAACGAAATTGGGCAAAATGAATTACGGCAAAATAGAATGGGCAAGAAAATAGAAATTACGAAAACAAAACGGGGAGAAAATAATAACGGCGAAAACAAATTGGGTGACACAAAAAACGCGTGGAGATCTTAGAAAAATAAAGACAGCAAAAACATAATCTCTTAATAGTTTAAACCGGCCAGGAGGATTCGAACCCGGGACCTGTCGGTGATGCAAATCTCTACTTTTCCCATAACCAAATCAAAAAATTACGAAAACAGATAAAATCCACTATCCAAATTTTCAAAAAATTCAATATATGAATTGCATTGTAGCCTCTTGGCCTCACTCCTATGATGTCTGCTCACATAAAAGGAATGAAGATTAATTTTTTAAAATAAAATCTAACTGATTTGTAAATTTCATCAATTAGATTAAAAACCGTTCTTCGATTCGAATTTGGTAATCACAATCAATGATATACTTTGCAATCAATTTCCAGGTGTATTTTTTTTCGTCTTTTTCATTTTCGTCCTTTTTTTTTGTTTTTACTGTTATTTGCTTCCACTATTTTCTGGTCCACCGTAATTCATTTCGCCTGTATCATGCCGAAGGATTTACTGTGCATCTTCATTTCTTTTCTGTGGTACCATAGTTTCCCCATAACCATAATAAAATTATAGCTTTTTTATCGTACTTTCTTTACATAACATAAATCTCTCCAAAATTCCATAGCAGAAAAAAACAATTTTGAAGCAAAAAATCAGCATAGAAACTGTTGTAAATATGAACCAAACATATTACAATAAAAAACTAATTGTATGACAAGTACAAAATGAGCATGCAAAATACTTGTGCAAATTTTTGACACAAGTGAAGAAACCAAGTTACAGTTTACATGGATGATTCCAACATTTTTGTGACAGTTGAGGTGACAGATGCACACCAGACGAAAAGCAATGCTGTCAAAAAAGAAGCTCTTTTTCTCCAGCCATGTGGCTTACACCATACCAAAGGATGGGTTCACAGAGACACCGACTCAACTCCAAGTGAGAGATGTGTGACAGAGCTTGTAGTGTATTGAAGATGGCAGTGATTTTTTTTCCTTGGGAAATTATTTGATCCACCATTAAAGGATGAAGGAAGGATGAAAGTGAGAAGCATCAACCATCTAAGGCACTGACATTTGGCTTACCTTGTGTGATAAAGTGTACAGGAAGAGTGCGGGTGGCGGCTCAACCCTCAACTTTCACCAAATGTGCAGGGTGACATAGAATTTACAAAGATTTTACAACTATCATCACTAAAACGCCAATGCAAAAATATCCAACACAATCCATCCCAAACAAGACCACTTTTAAAATAATGCAACGCCGTGTAACGAAATGTTTATAAAATTCTTTACACTGTCCACTATCCTTAAGTTTTCAACATATGTAGTATGTTTTCTGAAAAGTAATGAAATTCACATGGATGCAAATAGTTATATAGTTACAGACTGACTGACTTATTTCAGTACAAACATAATGCATTCTAATTTACAATTTTTTACGCCAAACACGTAGATAATTACAGGCATTTTGTCCCCTCTTTGTTTCAGAGGTACACACACGACACAACTCATTGAATAGGAACCATCCCATGATATTTCCATCTTCTAGTGATTTACACACTTGAAGGCCTCATGAGGAATCTTATTTCTATATTAGATTTACAGACTCACCCTAGGTAGGTATACTGTAGCTCCAAGTGCTGTTAGTAGTTAGTGGAATCATCGTTTATACAGTGGCTTCTCCGTGGTCGTATATGTGGACGACAAGGAAGGGAGCGATTTTGGTCGTTAGCTTCACTCCTGAGTTCTCGCTACGTGACGCTCCCAGCAAAATTCCCTTGTCATTCTTTCCCTTCCCCATCACTCTCATTGTCACTCGCTCTCTACCAAGGATGAGGGAGAAAGCGCTGACTTGCTTATCCATCTCTTCAACTCACCTTCAACAGCAAGTTCAACCAATCAAGTTCACAATGCAGTGCACAACTAATACTTGAACCCACGTTTGTTTTGCATACGCATTGGCTCCATCCATCACATACAAATCGACACAAATATTATGTCTGAAACCGAAAAACAACAGCGTCCAGTTAGAAAACAATGTCACTCACAGATGATTGGAACAACGTAGTATATCATAGCTACAGTTAGTTAGCTATAGTAAAGACTCAATTAGGAGTACAAAATCTAGCGTTACAATAAATCCAAGTCATAATGACATAATAATAATGTATAGCAGTGGACCAAAAGATGAGGCATGCATGCATGTTATTTGCATGTCAAACATTGGGACTAAAATTCTCTCCCTTGAATCATCATATCGCTCAAGGGTGAATCCTCAGACACATACACATAGTTAGTTAGTTAGTTCGTATAGGTTGCACAGTGACTGGATGTGGCACGAGTGAGTACAGTGGCAGAAAGTGGAGAGAACTCGAGTGAATGCAAAAGGGTTTGTGCAAAAGGCGTGATAAGCCCAGCGAGAGCAATCATATCGATGGCCAAGGAAAAACTTAATGCATGAAGGATTTCCGGAGTTGTATTAAAGGCGTCTGACAGCCCAGAAAGTCTCATGTCCCGATGGCTCATAAATCACTTGACATACACATACACATTGTGCACACATAGAGGCAGATTCTTGAGCAGGCAAGCAGGCATGTATAGTTTGGAGAGAAAGGCCATCTTCCACTGACTATATATATATGGTCTCTGTGTACTGTCTATGCGGACAAATCTCCGGGTTAGGATTTCTATGAAAATTTGTAGTTTGTTTGCCACAAACTGTGATAGCAATCATTTGTGCGCAGGCAACTGACTCACTCTGGGCTTCAACAATAGATGGATATATGAGTTAGATTCTGGATTGGAATCATTGTGACTGACTGAGCCTTGGAGCTTGTGTTAAAATTTACGGCAAATAAGTTCCCTGTGCGTCCTATTCAGCTTTGGAATACAAATCATCCAGTTTTAGATACATATTCTCTCGTTCCTCTCATTATCTCGTACAATGCAGTTCCAGTGAAAAGATCAAAAGTTGTTCTCATTTATTACTACGGGAAGAGGAGACTGGGTTTTGTACTCGCATTGTCCAAGTGTACTACTCCAGTGCACTTTACACAAGTTTTTCCAATGAAATGAGAATTCGGGACCCAAACTTACTTACTTGGGGTGTGCTTTTACAGTCTATTTTCATCAAAATTTCTTCGTGTTTGAGCTAGACAAATACGGTGAAGACTGAAACTTTCTATGGGATAAAATCATAGGCCATGTATTAGAATCTCAACTTGGGATTTCCCTTGACATGATTTTACATATACCTGTTTAGAGTAAATTCAATTTATTTTATCGCACGCAACTATTTATTACTAAATGTTTGCAACTTCACCACCGTGCAATTCATAACTACTCATGAGACTGATCCCATATATTGTGCTGTACATTAATGTGCATCAATAAATTTTCCCTCCACATTTACCTGTATCAGGTTTCATTATCAGAGTTTATTTTTGTTAAACGATGTCTACAAAAACTGGTCCTTTTTATCACAACAAATTCCATTGTGCATACGGAAGCTGTGAGTGAAAGAATTTTTTCAATATTCTCCAGCAGTCAGTGTGCTGTTGTTGGTTTTTCGGCTCATTTCACCAAAGTTTAATAATAAGGGATATGAAAGACATTATACCTTAGTCAGACAGATCAGATGCATTTATGTGTTCAAAGAAATCTCTTGAAAATGTCATACTACGAACAAGATATGACGGCACGAGCTTACTGTCCCTATATGCACGGCATACTATATGACTGACTTTCTTCCATGAGCACAGGATAAGATAAGTACCGAAAATTTATTGCGGTTTCACGACACTTTGTTTCCCAGTCGTTTCAACCTGAGGGCATCATTTTGGTACAAGCAGCCTTTTACCTTTCCACTGCTTCCTGCTTTTCCTTCCGTTCAAACACATGGATCTCCTGCACGCACAAGTTGGGATGAAAAGACCTTTCTTTTAAATTAATTTCCTCCACATACAAGCATCCACTTGCAAATGTCATAATAACTCACAACTGTGTTTAGCATAGGAAATCAGGGCTCTCAATCCAACTTAAATACGATGACAATATTCATTCATCCTGAAAGTGTGACATTTCCAACACTACTAAGTTCTGAAATTATAATCTTTATTTATATATAATCTTTAGATTTTAGCTATAGTAAGTAGGAGTTTTCACGAACGCCTGGGTATATCAGCAACTTTTTGCAATGTATTTAGATGGAGAAAAGTTACTCAAATACCCCGTTCCCCGGTGCATTTGAATGCCCTCAATATAAAATATTGCCAATGAATCCCCCCGTGAAAAAATGTAGCAATTTCTATCCAAACAAATTAACAGATAATTTAAATACAGCAACTTTACTATCTCGAAAATGACATTTGGAAGCAACTAAACTTGAGAAAAGAACTAAAATTTCTTCCCACAAGCAAATGTGCAAGTAGCTAAGGAAAACTATGCATGCAGAGTGAAAAGCTGTAAAATTCTATTAAACAGGCAATTTACTGCTACTAACAATGCTTTGCGTGCAAGTCTGGAGCAAAAAATTACATTCGGCTATTGTTACCACGATAAACCACGTCCGAATGTAAACGGAACATTTTTTTACACAAGTAACTAACTACTTTACATAAAACTATGATACATTCTACTATGGAAATAAATTGTTATGTCTGCTAAGTAAAATCCATCCATATTGGCCAACTTTTTTTGTTCCACTAGTTCACATTATGCATTCCACAAGGTTTATTGTACCCCCTATTTTTGACAGCCTATAAATATCTATTCATAACTAGCTTAGACCCATTTCTAACCATGTACAAGGTAGTACTTTTATCCAAGCTAGATGAAATATCCTGAGATGAAAAAATAGGCCAAGCTTTCCGGAAGCTATGCTGAGAGTTGGAATCAACTCTGGTCCTTTCCCTATTCATCTACTTTTTGCTCACAATGTAAAGAAACAAAGAATTTGTGTACATTCGTTGTTTAGCATGAACTAAATGCATATTTGCTCAGCTCTAAGAAATATTTGTGCTGCACATGAAATTCAAATACTCAATCAAATGTCTACGCCCTGCATAGCTTCAAAGTTGACGAATGCACTACCACTACCAATTTTGTATAGTTATTATATAGTTCCACACATACTTATACTCACTATTTACTATTCAGTGAGCTACAAAATGATAAGCAAGATGCCCAACAGAATAACTATAATGACATTGCATGCATACGATAATAGCCAATACTTTTACTTGTTCAGGAACCAAACTGATGAAATGGTCGGGAAAAAAGGGAATGTGAAATTAGTTTGAGAATGCATTTTCTTTCTATTAAGTAACAGATTGTAGAGGTCATTATGTGCTCTGTAGACATGTATACGTGCATGATTAAATCTTCAAAGGGTAGACTGGAAGGGAATAGAAATCTGAAGCGCATATTAACAGCATGAATTATGGGCAGCTGTATACTTGTGAAAGAATCTTTTCTATTGATCGCTGGCAAACAAGTAGTGCAATTTTCAACCCAAATCAACATATCCATTTTCCATATACGTAACCATTCCTTTGCACACACAATACAGTTTGTTAGTTAGTTTCATCTTCTTTTTCTCTTTCTTCTCAGCTTTCAAAGTGAATCCTATCTCCTGTACACAAAGACATTTATTGCCATTCAACCCATATACATCCAATTTATTCATGCTATTTTACCGTCATCTACTGTAACTATATTCATGTTGTATCTCGAGAAGTTTAGCTGTTTCCAAAAAGCTGTTACAATCAAAGTTGGTGCAAACCTTTTTTCTTTTAAAAAATGCTGTCAACATAAACAAAACAGTATAATCCTATATTCTATACAAATATTTGTCATGTGTGTCTCTTACACTGTAGTTTCCTATTTCATCATGAAAGAATGCTTTTGTCACATGCTAAAGTATGTAGTTTTAGTACACTTCACGTGGAAAATGCAAAATTCTGAGCTACAAACTAACAAACTAACTACCTCACAGTTCAATGTACGTGAACGTATAACCAGTTCCACTATAACTAACTGACGCTTCCGCTTTTAAAGCTCTGGTCCAGGGGTATAGGGAAACAATGTGGGTGACTGGATCACCAATGTCGACAACAGTGCACGGTAGTAGTAGTCAATGCAGATTCAACATGACTTTTGGTTGATTGAAAGTCATGCATTTAAACTGTAGTAGGGAGGAGGGAGTGATGAGGAAGCGGACTTTGGTATTTCCCACCCAAGGATTTCATGCATGTTTGCACACAGAGGATGCAATACCCATGGAACCTTTCTTGATTCAAGCTAACGTAAATATCTATGCATGTTATGTATGTATATATGTGTCTCTCTTTATCAAACCATAAAGTTCACTAGGGAGAATGAAATTCCAATCAATTACTGGAAGCCTTTAAGCGTGAATACGTAAAGCAAAAGGATGCCTTAAGCGTCATATTGGAAGCTCTATTCAGTTAGTCAGCAGGGCTTATGAACCCATTTCCTTTAGTTCCTCCAACCTCCTTTTCGGGGACAAATCTCTACAGCAGTGATGTATCCAGATTGAGTTGATGCACAATTTTTGGCTTGTAGAGTGAGATAACCTTGGAACAAGATGTTTGTAAAATTTTCGCATTTTTGGGATCAAATGGCCAGCCAATTTTTTAGTGATTCAAAAACTAATAGCAAGGGAATGAATAAAATGAATGCAAACCTTAATTTTTTTATCATTAGAAATAATGGGGAAAGCAAATTTAACGATATTAATTAAAATGTTTGCGGCGCTTGGAAATTCATATCGATAATTGGAAGAAAACTTTCGCGTAGGGATCAGACCATGTTTCCGTTTTTACGCAAAACTTATTTTCAACACTGAAGTCTTTTTATAAGTGACATGAAATGCAATGTTGATAACATAGAAAGTTGGTTCACTGGTTCGTTTCCTGAGGTTTCATATTTTTTGTTGCCCTTTTTTGCACGCTTTTTTATTCATATCAATAATATTCACCGAGCCACCAGATTTTTGTTTTCCAAGGAGGGGTACATAAAGGTTTAATTTTCTTTTTAATAATCAGTGCAAGATAATTTTTTAAAATGAACAAATAGGGTGATTTGCAAACCCCGAATTTAGTGAACTTAACTAAGCGATCTTACAAGAGATGCCAAAGGGATAGTTTCATGGTAGTTTGCATGGTCGTAAGGATCGTCTCTGTATGTGCAATATCGTTCAAAAGAACCAGCAGCAACTATACTTTCCTGTTCGCCTTTCCACAACAACTCCTTACTAAGTCCATATATGTGTGTAGGAGGTTGTGCTTTCTGAATTCGACCTGACGTCGGATTAAATTTCATTGTAGGGTTTTAGGCGCAACTCAAGGCTTAAGGAACCGTGCTTGTTGTCCGACTTTCAATATTCTAATTTACATAAACGATATATTATCACCCTATATAGTTTACTAAGCCGAGATAAGGAATTTTACATGAGAAATTTTTGCAAATATTTGCGCACGTCTGGAGGTCGCAATTTTTAATTTTTACGAATGAAACCTTTTTTATGCGTCGTGAAATGAGACGGTCTACGGGCTTTTGTTATTTTATAGTTAACTAATTGTTATTACTTAACTGACCTGCCAAGTTTGAGAAAGTACAAAAAAACGATGTGTGTGGCAAATATTGATCGCAACGTTTAAAACTCATTACGACAAACAAGCCTGAAAGACCTTAAAAACTGAAAAGGTTATCTCGCAGATATACTTATTTACGTATCTAAACTAATGAGAAGGCAGAGTTTGAGAAGTTTTTTTTCTGAATTACAATTAACCTTTACCAATCACAATTAATTATTTTTAAGTAACTATTTTTATCACAATATTTTATTGTTTTAATTATAATTAAAATAAAATTTAATTAAAATGATTAAGTACCTTAACTTGACTGTTCATCAATTGCAATTTAAATAGCAATTAACTAATAGCTATATTTAACAATTAATTCTGAAAACAACAATTAACGAATTTTGAATATTAAAATGTCAATTAATTGCATTAAAAAACTGTACACAAAAATTGCAATATTTTGGATGCAACATTTAGAATACAACATTTTTTATACATTTTGATGCAAAATTTGAAATGCAACATTTTTGGTACAATTTGATGCAACATTTTAAATACAACATTTTGATGCAACATTTTGGATACATTTTGATGCAACGTTTTGGATGCAACATTTTGAATACATTTTGGATGCTAAATTTGGCATGCAACCTATTGGGCTCAACATTTAAACTGCAACCGTTGAGTTTTGGATGATAACTTAAAGTATCCATAAGAACAGGTGTTGCAATCGGCAAAATCTATCGTGTACATGACGAAAAAAACAGGTAATATCCACCGTGTTCATTGCAACATTAAAGAACACTAGCCGGACCCACTGGCTTTTAGCCAGACTCACTCTTGCGAGTCAATTTCAAAACCTGTCAAATTTTCAATGATTCACTAATTGTCTGAGGTACATCAAGTTTCTAGAATGTGGTAAAGCATTAATAAATTGATGCAGAGAGAGGCCTTTATCACATTCTAGAAACTTGATGTACCTCAGACAATTAGTGAATCATTGAAAATTTGACAGGTTTTGAAATTGACTCGTAAGAGTGAGTCTGGCTAAAAGCCAGTGGGTCCGGCTAGTCAAGATAATTTTTCGGTCATCATCTCTGAAACAGACTTGTTTAGACAGATTGCAGTATTTGAGTAGTAGTTCAAATCATCGCCACTGCCTCAAAATCTAAAAAAATTCCGTCCACAATAGACAAAGTCACTGAAACGGTCAGATTTCAGTTGTTGGGGAGATGTCAAAATTGCCACTGCCACCGCATCTACCGCTGCTGCCCAAATACTGTTAAAAATTAATAGCAATGATAGCAAGTTGAACAATTCGTCAAATATTGCCATCCCTTTCTTTTCGCGTCGCAGTTCTTGGTTAAAATAAAATCAAAGATCCTAATCTCACATGCCGCTCTATTGTGGACGAAATTGCTTTTAATTTTGTACGATTTTGAGGCGGTGGTGGTAGCGATTTGAATATTTCCTTATACTGCAATTCATCCAAAGTTTGCCCTGAAGTGTGGGAGTCCGGTAGATTTATGAAAAAAACGATGTAAAGAGAAATCAAGAAATCAGAAATGAGAATCAAAACATTAAATTATACTTTGTGTTTTGCACAAAATTTTCCTGTTTGCTGACATTTTATTTATTTTTTTCCATAGCGACCGTCAGTGACACGAAAATTTTGGCTTAGACGGATAATGTAATGATGGGCAATGTCTACCGTTTTGATGACAACCAAAGGTGAAATGGACAATATGTATTGCGCCCATTACAGTATAGAGTGAAATAATCAGTATCTACTGTGTCCATGTCATAATGAAATGAAATGGTCCGTTCCACCCGTATACCTCGAAAGTAAAAACAGCGAAAAAATCACCTCGACAACGAAAAACAGCGAAAGGAAATAATATCGAAACTTCGTTCTAACTGGGAAAATTCTACTAAATAAAAAGGTCTA
>Ga0210040_10002437_pt1 | contig 26253 bp, 19 predicted proteins | sample CryGeyCG12114_NA_FD_185462 | JGI IMG/M metagenome (GOLD analysis project Ga0210040, IMG submission 185462) | Groundwater microbial communities from aquifer - Crystal Geyser CG19_WC_8/21/14_NA (SPAdes) (version 2) | ecosystem: Environmental > Aquatic > Deep subsurface > Groundwater | place: USA... | reverse complement strand
CGCCGCTAGAAATCGTTTAGGCGCCAGTCGTTCAACGACGAGACGCAAGTATGCGTCTCTACATCATTCAGTGTTAACTCAAACAGGTTCTTAAAACGAGAGCCAGCAGCCAACAGCTACTTCCCAATCTTCATCTTATACAGCCGAAACGGGTACTGCACCTTGTCTTCGCCGTTGTTCCACTTGGGTAGGAGGTTGATTTGGGCGGCTGTGAGGTAGAGGTAGCCGTCGGGGCCGAGGGCGAAGGTGTCGGGCCAGTGCAGGCGCGGGTCCTGGGCCACGGTTTCGAAGTGGCCGGCGGGCGTTACGCGGCGCACGGCGTGGTTGGGCGAGTCGGTGAGGTAAACATTGCCGGCCGCATCGGCTAGCATGCCGTGCGAAATGCCGGTTTCGCCCACCGTCTCCACGTGCTGAGCCACCTGCTGCGGGTTCAGGCTGGCGTTGCGCAGGTACTCGGTTTTGATGCGGTACAGCTTGGTTTGGTTGATGGCGCGGTAGTAGAAATATTCGAAATCATGCGTCAGGGCAATACCGTTGACGTTGCTGCTGAACGGCTTACCGGTTTTGTCTTTCACCTCCTTGCCATCAATGCGCAGCACGAAGCCAGGCGCCGCCGAGGTCGATTTATCGCCTTGCAGTAGCAGGCGGCTCTTGCCGGTTTTCAGGTCCAGCACCACTAGGGCCGAAAGCTTGGGGTCGGAGAGGTAGGCCACCTGCCGGCGCGTGTCGATGCGCACATCGTTGAGGCCGCTCCTCTCGCGCGGGAGGTCCTCGAAGCGGTAAATACGCTCTACTTGGTTTGTTTTAAGGTTGATTTTCAGGAGCTTAATACCCGCAATCAGCGGCGCGTCGTCGCCGGGGTTGGCTGGGTCCAGCACCCACAGGTTGTCCTCCTGATCCACGAAAACCGTCTGCACGCTCACGAAGCGCGTGCGGGCTTGCAGGGAGTCCCACTGGTTCCACTCGGCGTTGGGGTAGGGGCGGCGCTGCCCGTTCACGATTTCCGCCACCGCATAATCGTAGTTCTTGTCCTTCTTCGGAAACGTGACGAAAATGCGCCCCTGTTGCGACACGGCCACGCCAATGGGTTGATGCTTACCAAACTCAGCTACTTCCAGCACGGGCGTACCGGCCGTTTGGGCCGCGGCGGGTAGGGTGGACATAGCGGTAAGGAACAGAAAGAAAAGGAGCGTTGATTTCATATAGCGGGAGTTCGGAAGGACTGTTTCGTTAGTGGTGCTTGTCATTTGGTACAACCTGTCATCCTGAGCTTGCGAAGGACCTTATCACACTAGAACGAGTTGTTGGTACGCCTGTCGTTGTAGCGTGATAAGGTCCTTCGCAAGCTCAGGATGACAAATAGAATAGATGACAAGACGGTTAACTCGGTGAAGCCTTCTTCCTACGGTGGCCTTTCTATCTGGGTTGATACAGGTCGCGTTGCGCAACCTTCAGCATAGCAGCAGGGTAGGAAAGAAGCGCCCCTTCTTACTTTTCCTGCTAACGTTTCTCTTCGATGCGCTTCTTCCTCCTGTTTTTGGCGTGGCTGCCGCTGCTGTCGTTATCGGCTGTAGCTCAATCCTCACACAAGCTCACCAAAGGCCGTATAGTGCGCCACGCACCGGCCCTCGATCAGCTTCTCAGCCCCGACGCGCAAATTGAAATTGTGGGTTCTGGTTTTGCCCACATCGAAGGCCCGCTGTGGGTGGCCGATAGCAGTATGCTGCTGTTTTCGGATACAAAGTCGCGCACGATTTACCGGTGGTCAGAGCAAAAGGGGCTGTCGAAGTTTCTGGAAAACAGCGGCTACACCGGCCGGATGCCCTACAGCGAGGAGCCCGGCAGCAACGGCCTGGCGTTGGATAGCCGGGGCAACCTGCTGCTCTGCCAGCACGGCGACCGGCGCGTGGCGCTGCTGCCGCTCGCCCAGAAAAGCGGCCTGCACACCCTCACCGATAACTTCGAAGGCAAACGCTACAACAGCCCCAACGACGTGCTGGCCCACCCCACCAACGGCGCCATCTACTTCACCGATCCGCCCTTCGGCCTACCCCAGCAGGAGAAAGACCCCCAGCGCGAGCTGCCAGTATCCGGCGTGTACCGGCGTGACGCCAAGGGTAAGATAACGCAGGAAATAACGGACCTGTCTAAGCCCAATGGCCTGGCTTTCACCGCCGACGGCCGCACGCTCTACGTGTCCAACTCCGACTCGCTCCGGCCCGTGATTATGGCCTACGAGGTGCGCCGCAACGGCAAGCTGAGCAACGGCCGCGTGTTTTTCGACATGGGTTCTCTACCCAAAGTACGCCCCAAAGAGCTGCCCGATGGCCTGAAAGTAGACCAGGCTGGCAACGTGTACGCCACCGGCCCCGGCGGTGTCTCCATCCTCACACCCGAGGGTAAGCTACTCGGCACCCTCGACCCCGGCGAAGTAGCCGCCAACTGCGCCTGGGGCGACGACGGCCGCACGCTCTACATCACCGCCAATACGTTTCTGTGCCGCGTGAAAACGAAAGCGCAAGGGGTAGTGATAAGGAAGAAGTGATGCTAAAAACCAGAGCTAAAGCTAAGATAATGTTTGAGTTAGCCTGAACGGGGTAGAGACGCAATATCTTGCGTCTCGTCGTTGAACGATTAGCGCTTACAAAGTCAAAGTCAGCAACGACGAGACGCAAGATATTGCGTCTCTACAGCACTGAATAGGCTCCAGGAATTAACGTAAATAGGAGCTTCTAAGAAGCTAGTTCCCCTCCTTAAAAAAGGAGGGGTACCCGCAGGGCGGGGTGGTTGGCTAGAACTAGAAAATTAAAAACTAGTCTGTCGTTCAACGGTTTTACCACCCCGCCCTGCGGGCACCCCTCCTTAAAAAAGGAGGGGAACTAGACCTGACTTTTTAACTTCTAACTTTTCGCTAACAGCCCCACCAGCTCCCGCACCAAACCGGCATCTGTCTGCCAGTGCGCTACGTCAAACTCATTGGGCTGCGGGGTTAGGGAAATCAGCTTTTTGGCACTGGTGTGGAACTCCGTGGCACCCGTAGCTGCTGCCAACGACAACAGGTTTCCGGCGTTGATGCCTGCGCCGGGCATGATGCTGATGCGCCCGGCCGCTTGTGCTACCAAAGCCGCCAGCTGCTGCTGCCCGGCCTCCGCCGAAATGGCCCCGCCGGAAGTCAGCACGCGCTGGCAACCGAGCGCAACGATTTCCTCCAAGGCCTGCGCCTGGTCCTGGCACACGTCGAAGGCGCGGTGAAAGGTGACAGCCATGGACCCAGCCAGCTCCACGAGCGTGCGGCAGCGGTCCACATCCACGCGGCCGGCTTCATCCAGAATGCCCAGTACTACCCCATCGCACCCCAACTCGCGGCAGGCCAGCACGTCGGTTTGCATGAGGGTAAACTCCTCGTCGTCGTACACGAAGTTGCCGGGTCTTGGCCGAATCAACACGAACACCTGAATACTGAGCAGCGCCCGCACGCGTCGGATGAGGCCGTACGAAGGCGTGACGCCGCCCTGCTCCAGGTTCTGGCACAGCTCGATGCGGCCGGCGCCACCTGCCTGCGCCGCCTGGGCCGACTGCACCGAGTTGGCGCAAATTTCCAGGGTGTAGCTCACTTCAGCAGGTACTCGCAGTTGATGAGCTGCTTCTGGTCCTTGGCGTCGCACACGGCGTAGCTGAAACCTTTCTGCAATGCAAACGCCCCTACCTCGCCCTTGCTGCTCACGGCAATGTAGCCCACCTGAATGTCGCGGGCCTTATCGCCCTTGATCTTGGCGACGCGCTCCACAGCCGCTTTGCAGGCCGCTTTCGGCGACATGCCCTGGCGCATCAGCTCCACCACCGTGTGCGAGCCCACCATGCGAATCACGTCTTCGCCCTGGCCGGTGGCGGCGGCGGCCCCTACCTCGTTATCCACGTACAGCCCGGCCCCGATAATGGGCGAGTCGCCCACGCGGCCGCGCATCTTGAAGCCCATGCCGCTGGTGGTGCAGCTGCCGCTGAGGTTGCCCTGCGCGTCCATGGCCAGCATGGCAATGGTATCGTGGTTCTGGGGGCCGCCCACGGGGCCTACCTTCTTCTTGTTGCCGCTGTTTTCAATGTTGACGATGGGCTTGTACTCGCTGGTTTTCAGCCACTCTTTGTACGCGCTGGCCGCATCGGCGCTGAGCGTCTGGGGCTCCAAGGGGAAGCCCTGGGCCACGGCAAACTGCTGGGCGCCCTCGCCTACCAGCATCACATGAGGCGTTTTCTCCATGATGGCCCGCGCCACGCTGATGGGGTGCTTGATGCGCTCCAAGGCCGCCACGCTGCCGCAGTTGAACTTATCGTCCATGATGCAGGCGTCGAGCGTCACGATGCCGTCGCGGTCGGGGTTGCCGCCCAGGCCCACGCAGCAGTTCTGCGAGTCTTCCGTGACGCGCACGCCGGCTTCCACGGCGTCCAGGGCGCGGCCGCCTTTGTTGAGCACCTGCCAGGCTGCCTGGTTGGCCGGCACGCCGTCGTTCCAGGTGGCAATGGCTACGGGCTTGTTCTTGACTTTCCCGGCGGCGGGTAGGGCAGCCGCGGCCACGGGTTTGGTTGCCAGCAAGGCCAGTCCGGCCGCCGACGATTTGATGAATTTTCTACGATTGGACATGCAAAGCAAAATGCGTTCGGCTAAAGAACGCAAGATTTAGGCAGTTTTCGTATTATCATGTCTATCATCCTGAGCAGGACGAAAGACCTTATCACAGTAGAACAACAAACGGATTGCCTTAGTCCGTCATTTCGAGCTTGTCGAGAAATCTCGCGTGCTGATGAAGGATACTATCTTCCGTCAGCACGCGAGATTTCTCGACAAGCTCGAAATGACATTCTATTCGGATAAACTCTTCACTACCTTATTCCTGACTATCTATGCGTATAGCTTCTATCATTCTCCTACCCTTGTTGCTACTCGGCGCTCCAATGAGCGGCTGGGCGCAGGACACGCAACCAGTAACCGTCAGCCAACGCAGCCCAGCGGGTCGGGAAGAATACAATGTGTTGAAAACGGACGCCCAGACCAGACAGGGCGCCTACCGGCAGTATGGAGGCCGCAAAGGCGCTGTGCTGCTCGAAGAAGGATTTTATGCGGCCGGGCTGAAGGACAGCCTGTGGACGACGTACTCCGAAACGGGCAGCACCCCGAAAGCCAAAGGCCACTACCGCCGCGGCCAGAAGGTAGGCGAGTGGGAGTATTACACACCCGATGGCTCCCTGGCCACCCGCTACGACCACAGCACCGGCCAACTGCTCTTTCGCCTACCTAGCAAGTGGCCAAACAAGCTGGTCATTCGGCCATTGTCCAAGGATATGATGATTACCACGCCCCCCGTCGCGCTGGCCGGCAACGACGCGTTGGCCCGAGCTGTTGGCACGAGCATTCGCTACCCGGTGCAGGCGTTGCGCAGTAGGGTAGGCGGCGAGGTACGCATCGCCTTCACCATCGACAGCACCGGCAACACCTCGAACCACCGCGTCGTGCGCGGCATCGGCTCCGGCTGCGACGAAGAAGCCCTGCGCGCGGTAAAGAGTCTGCACACCGAATGGATTCCGGCCTACGCCAATGAGCAACCCGTGGCGTCGGAATGCGAGATGCCGGTGGTGTTTGCGGTTAGGTAGGGTAGGCGATAGGTAGTATCTTGGTAGCTGTATTTCATATCTATTTAACTTGATCTAATGGACCCTTTGACCGTTGCAATACTCGCCGAGCCAGCTAAGCAGATAGTGAAACCCGTTTATGATAAATTTCTAGAGCCACAGCTAGGTAAGATAAAAGAATGGTTTAAAGAAAAAGATTTGGCATCCCAAGAAGAAACGTTTGAAGAAAAATGTATTGATTATATAAATCAAACTTACGATAAATGCAATGTTGTTAATACACTCGTGTTTCCTAATGAGCAAATTAAAATTGATGACCTGTACCAACCTTTGAGACTAGTTCCTGTTGGTGATGGTGAAATGCACGTTATAGCCAATACACAGCTTGGTTTTCTTAAGACTTATAGGAAAGTTTTAGTTAGAGATCAAGCAGGAATGGGCAAATCTACATTAATGAAGTGGATTGTCTGTAAAACTATTCTCAATAACATAGGTGTTCCTGTCTTTATAGAATTAAGAAAATTATCTGCTTCAAACAAGATAATTGATGAAATATTCAGTCAATTTAATCAAATTGAGAAACCTTTTAATAAAGATCTGTTATTGAGATTAATAAGTAATGGTCATTTTATTATTATATTAGATGGTTATGATGAAATAGTTCCTTCTGAGCAAAACAAGGTTGTTGAAGATATTGTTGAGTTTTCTTCAAAAGCTAGGAATAATTATTTTATAATGACGTCTAGGCCAGAATCATCATTATCTACATTTGGAGATTTTAAAGTTTTTAATATTGCTGGGCTTAAGAAGTCTGATTATATTTCAATTATTAATAAGTGTGATGCAATTAGTGGATTTGGATTGTCGGAAAATCTAATATCAGATTTAGATAAAAAACGTGGACAAGTTCAGGTATTTCTAAAGAATCCCTTTTTAGTAACTTTGTTATATAAAGCATATGCTTATAATAAGAATATACCCTTAAAAAAGTCGGCTTTTTATGAAGAGATATACCAAGCTCTGTACAAACATCATGATCTTTCAAAGGATAGATACGAAAGGCCAAAAAAATCTGGCCTTGATATATATCAATTTAGGCAAGTCTTACGAAGATTTGCTTTCCAAACAGCGAAAGATGGTATTGTGGAGTATACAATACCACAATTAACATCTTACGTTGAGAAGGCTAGAAAAAATTTAGTTGGAATTCCTTCTTTTTCTGATTCCTCCTTTGTTGAAGACATTATTCAGCATGTTCCATTATTTTCCAAAGAAGGGCTTGATGTAAAGTGGCTTCATAAATCTTTGCAAGATTACTTTGCTGCTGAATATATTGTCTTTGCGAATCAAAAAGATGAAATACTAAATAATATATATAATTCAGGCAAGTATTTTAAATATGAGAATATACTAGATTTTATTGTTGAAATAGATTATCCTGTTTTTAGAAATACGATGCTTTACAACGCCTTGATTAAGTATAATGAATTTTATGATAAAAACAAAGGGCTTTACAGTAGATTTTCCGAGGATGAGATAGATGCAAGAATATCTATGATATTTGGTGCTGAATGTTATCTAACTGATGATGTTAGGGATGATGAGCTAAGTGAAAAACTTAATTTAATGATAATTAATGATTCAATTATGGATTATAGTTATGGATATAATAAGGAATTATGTATTGCATTGGGCTATAATGATGTAGCTAGATTAGTATTAAATTATGTTAAATATTCTAATTGTGAAAACATATTTATAAATAAATATATTCATCCAAGTAAAAGTACTGTGGATGAAGACACTGATTTTATTTATAAAAAAATAAATAATAAGATTGTTCATATTATACCTAGTTCACGACAATTTTATAATACTTCTTCTTATTTTTCAAAGATTAATAATGTTTATGTTCAAATTATGGGTCCAGAAACAACAGTGATTAGTTACGAGAAATGTAAATTGGTAAAGCTTGATATTGAAAGAAGAAAGACAGGCGGAGCTGATAATGATGATTTAACTGGGCTTTAAATAAAAAAGCCACCATTTTAAGAATGATGGCTTTTTTATTTGCTACACCCCTACCTTCTCCTCACTCCCCAACTCACTCAGCACCTGCTTGGCCGCCTGCACGTTCTGCACGTCGTCGATGGTGATGATGAGTTGTTCTTTGCGCTCCTTCATGGTGGCGGTGCGGGGGTGGGTTTGCACGTAGTTGAGCACCGTACCAAACTGATCGCCCTGGAAATAGGCTTCGTTGTTGGTGGCGGGCACGTAGGCTTTCAGCACGTTCTTCTTCAGCGTCACCTTCTCGAAGCCCACGCGGCAGGCCTGCCAGCGCAGCTTCACGATGTCGGCTAGCTGCTCCACCTCGGGGGGTAGGGGGCCGAAGCGGTCCACGATGCTGGCCACCAGCTTGCGCAATTCCTCGGGGCCTTTCACCCGATCCAGCTTGCTGTAGAGTTGCAGGCGCTCCGATACGCTGCTCACGTAGCTGTCCGGAATCAGAATTTGCAGGTCGGTTTCCACGTTGCACTCCTTGGGGCCTTTGGCGCCGGTGGCTTCCTGGAGGCGGCCGGTCTGGTCGCCCAGAAACAGGTCGCGGAACTCGGTTTCTTTCAGCTCCTGCACCGCGTCGTCCAGGATCTGGTGGTAGGTTTCAAAGCCCAGGTCGTTGATGAAGCCCGACTGCTCGCCGCCCAGCAGGTTGCCCGCGCCCCGAATGTCGAGGTCGCGCATGGCCACGTTGAAGCCCGCGCCCAGGTCCGAGAATTCTTCCAGGGTGCTCAGGCGCTTGCGGGCGTCGGAGGGTAGGCCAGCCACGGGCGGCGTGAGCAGGTAGCAGTAGGCCTTCTTGTTGGAGCGCCCTACCCGCCCGCGCATCTGGTGCAGGTCGGAGAGGCCGTGCATGTGGGCGCGGTTGATGATGATGGTGTTGGCGTTGGGAATATCCAGCCCCGACTCGATGAGCGTGGTGCTCACCAGCACGTCGTACTCGCCGTCCACGAACTTCATCATGCGCTTTTCCAGCGAGTCGCCGTCCATCTGGCCGTGCACGTAGGTGATGCGGGCGTCGGGCACCAGGCGCAGAATCATGGCGGCCTGTTCCTCAATGTCTTTCACGCGGTTGTGCACGAAGAACACCTGCCCGCCGCGCTTCAGCTCCCGCGCAATGGCGTCGCGCACCAGCACCTCATCAAATACATGCAATTCCGTTTGCACTGGCTGGCGGTTGGGCGGCGGGGTAGCAATGACGGACAAGTCGCGGGCGCCCATCAAGGAGAAGTGCAGCGTGCGCGGAATGGGCGTGGCCGAGAGCGTGAGCGTGTCCACGTTCACCTTCAGCTCCTTCAGCTTGTCCTTGGTTTTCACCCCAAACTTCTGCTCCTCGTCAATCACCAGCAAGCCCAAGTCTTTGAACTGCACGTCTTTGTTGGTGAGGCGGTGCGTGCCGATGAGAATATCGGTTTTGCCCTCCGCCACGCGGCCCAGCGTCTCCTTGATCTGCTTGGTACTCTTGAAGCGGTTGATGTACTCCACCGTCACGGGCAATTCGGCCAGCCGGTCGCGGAAGGTCTTGTAGTGCTGCATGGCCAGGATGGTGGTAGGCACCAGAATCGCTACCTGCTTGCCATCGGCGGCGGCCTTGAAGGCGGCCCGAATGGCTACCTCGGTCTTGCCGAAGCCCACGTCGCCGCACACCAGGCGGTCCATGGGGTGGGGCTGCTCCATGTCGTGCTTCACGTCTTCGGTGGCCTTGCCCTGGTCGGGCGTGTCCTCGTAAATAAAGCTCGATTCCAGTTCGGCCTGCATAAACGAGTCCTTGGCGAAGGCAAAGCCCGGCGCAGTCTTGCGCTTGGCGTACAGCCGAATCAGCTCGGCCGCAATATCCTTCACCTTCTTCTTGACGGCCTTTTTCTTGTTTTCCCACTCCGGCGAGCCCAGCTTGCTCATGGTAGGCGGCGCGCCCTCGGCCCCGCTGTACTTGGCAATCTTGTGCAGGGCATGAATGCTCACGGTCAGCACGTCGTCGTCGCGGTACACCAGCCGGATGGCTTCCTGCAAGTGCCCGTTGATTTCCACCTGCATCAGCCCCGCAAAGCGCGCAATGCCGTGGTCCTGGTGCACCACGTAGTCGCCGGGCTGCAGGGTGCGCAGCTCCTTAAGGGTCAGTGCCTTTTTCTTGCTGAACTTGCGGGTTTCCTGGGCGCGGTAGTAGCGCTCAAACAGCTGGTGGTCGGTGTACACGGTCAGCTTCAGCGTCTCGTCTACGTAGCCCTCGCGCAGGGCGAGTAGCAGGTGCTGAAACTGCACGTTGTTGTCCAGCTCGTCGAAGATGGTGCGGAGCCGGTCGGCCTGCCGCACCGAGTCGGCCGCGATAACGCTGGTGTAGCCCTGCTGCTGATAGTCGCGCAGGTTCTTGAGCAAGCGCGGAAACTCCTTGTTAAAGCTCGGCTGGGGCTTGGCCGTGAAGGCAAATTCCTCGGCCCCGGTCTTGAAGTGAAACCGCTTACCGAACTCCACCACCGCAAAGTTTTCGAGTTGCTTGCGGAAGGTTTTGGCCGTCTCAAACAACTCGGCCGGCTTGCTCACCACCTGCGTGCCACCCGCCGATTCCAGCAGGCGCTGGAAGTTCTCGTCGGCTTTGTTGAAGGATTCGTCCACCACGTCCAGGGTCAGGCGCACGTCCTTGGCCCACACCGTAAGGTTGCGGGGTAGGAAATCCAGGAAGGCCTCGCGGGTTTCGTGCAGCAGCTTGGTCTGCACGTTGGGAATGATGCTGATCTGCTGCTTGCGTTCCACCGACAGCTGCGTTTCGGGGTTGAACGTGCGGATGCTCTCCACCTCGTCCCCAAACAGCTCGATGCGGTAGGGCAGCTCGTTGGCGTAAGAGAAGATGTCCACAATGCCCCCACGCACGGCGTACTGTCCGGCCTCGTACACAAAATCCGTCCGCTCGAAGTCGTACTCGCCCAGCATCTCCCCAATGAAGTTCACGTCCAGCTTCTCGCCTACCTGAATGGAAAACGTATTCGCCACCAAGCTCTTACGGTTAATTACCTTTTCGAATAGCGCCTCGGGGTAGGTGACGATGAGCGAGCCCGCTGCCTCCGCGTCGGGCTGCTTTTCCTCCGCTTCGGGGGTAGGCTCCACGGGTTTCTGGCCTTTGCTACCCTTGCTGCCGCTGAGGCGGTTCAGCACCTCGGCGCGCATCAGCACGTTGGCGTTTTCCGTCTCGTCGAACTCGTAGGGGCGCTTGTAGGAACTGGGGAACAGCAAAGGGTCTTGGGTAGGAAGCAGGTGCTGCAAATCGGCCAGGAAGTAAGACGCCTCCTCCTTGTCGTGCAGGATGAACAGGTGGTGCTGCTCGGGGTAGAGTGTGTGCAGGGCGGCGGCTAGTGCTGCATCTTGGCTACCTACCAGCCCGCGCAGGTGCAGGCGGGGTAGGGGCGCATCGGCCGCTTCTTTCTTGAGGGAGCGAAGCGTGGCCGGATTCAGGCGGGCGCCCACGGTCAGCACAGTCGGGTCGAGGCGGTAGAGCTGGAGGAAATCAGTAACCTTCAAAACAGGATATAGCTAGGAGGAAGGGCAAAGGTAGAAGCCCGATCGGAAGGATTTTCCGGTCGGGCACGCGCAGCAAATGGTAGTAGCAATACCACAACCACGCGGCGAAAGTTTCCGGGGTAGGCGGCGTAGCGAAGCCGCAGCGTTTCCCGTATCTTAGCAAAACAGAACTACACTTATTTTAAGATGGCTGATAATAATAGAGACCTACCGCTGGTAGTAGCCGAAATATTGATCGAGATGCAGGAAATGCGTCGGGAAGCTCGCGAGAGCAACGAACGTATAGTTGATACGATGAGTAAGCTAATCGGTACACTTACCGAACACGTTATGACGATTAATACAACAGTCCAGCGCATCGACCAGCGCCTGGAAAAAGTGGAAAAGAAAGTGGACGAGTTCACCGACTTCGAGCGCCGCCTACGCACCCTCGAAGATATTGTGCTCCGCAAAGCCTCGTAGGTAGCTGCCGCGCCAGTATCTTCGTGGTTTATTTATAGTAGTATCATTTCTCTTTGCGCGGATCTTCTCACTTGGCCATTGGCCTGATTACCGGCGTGGCCGTCGCCGGACTTGTCCCCAACGTGCCCTTCTCGGTGGCCGGTATTGCACTGGCCGGCTTTTCCTCCCTTGCCCCCGACCTCGACCACCCCAACTCCCGCCTCAGCAAGCGCTTGGGCTTTGTGCAGCAGTACGTGCGCTGGGCCTTTGTGGCGGTAGGCGCGGCGCTGGCGCTCTACACCCACTTTCTCCTACCCCTCGGCCCCGACCGACGGATGGGTTTCACGGCGGCGCTGGCTTTTGGCTTAATTGGAGTAGCCATGCAAGGCGGCTCGGTGCGGCGGCTGGCGCTCCTGTTCACGGGCCTGTGCACGGTAGTTGCCGGGTTCTACACCGAGTTTTTGTGGCTGAGTATGCTGGGCGCCTTCATTGCCGTGGCGCCCTTCACCAGCCACCGCTCCTGGACGCACACGCTCTGGGCGGCTGCCTTGTGGACGTATATCGGGCATTTGGCCAACTATACGCTGGGCTGGCACGGGGTAGCGTGGTTTGCGGGCGCGGGCTACGTCTCCCACCTCGTGGCCGACTCGCTCACCAAAGCCGGGGTGAAATGGCTGATGCCGCTGACAGACGTATGCTTTAAAATCCCATTGATTCGCACGGGCTCTGCCAGCGGCAACGCGTTGGAAGTGATGATCTGCGTGGGATATGCTGTGCTGGTGCTGGGGTTAGTGGTAGGCAATATGTCGTTTTAGGCAGCGTTGAAAGCCGCAGAAGCCGAAAACAGTGTCTAGCAGGAGGTGTGGTAGATACAGTATACCCACACAGGAAGCTAAAGGCGAAGGCAGCAGTTGGTTACATTGTCAGAAAGGCTAAAAAAATATTACTATAATAATAAAGGAACCATGTAAATTTGCGCCGGTCAGTTGTGAAGGAGGAGATGATGTATTGTTTCTTTATATAGCTATATAAATATATAGAATAGAAAATAATTTACTTTATTTTGCAGATTGCTAAGCGAATACACGTAGATCAGTTACAAGCGTGAATTCATATTCCTTAATTAGTTCTTACTGCAAGCATCATTTTCCATAGTTGATATTACCATGTATCGTATCAAACCGGGTAGTTCTGGAAGCCGGTAAGTCACCTCTCATTATCTACCAAAGTCCAATCGATATCAGTATCTGACAAGTTCTACTTTTTGTTCAATGCACAATATGTGCACTTTAACGCAGGTGAGCTTGTATATTTGACTTAGTGCTTCCGCAACATAAGCACTGTATTGCCCTGTTACCCGTTCTCTTTTCTTACTCACACCTCATTTTGCGCACACACAATTTTTTGCTTTATGAATCAGATAAATAGCCCTCTGGTTAGGATAGGCGTCTTTTACGATGGCAATTATTTCCTTAAAATCAGTGATTACTACTACTTCCAGCACGACCGCAAGGCCCGCATTAGCTTGGAAGGATTGCACGAGTTTATACGACAACAAGTAGCTGAAGAAGAAGACGTAGACGTGCGCCTGAGTCAGATTATCGACTCGCACTTTTTCCGCGGCCGCCTGAGCGCCACCGAGGCCCGCGACAAAGACCGCCTGTTTCATGACCGGTTGTTTGACGACATCCTCATGAACCTAGGCATCAACACGCACTACATGCCCCTGAAAACCCGCGATGGCCGGTTGCAGGAAAAAGGCATTGACGTGTGGCTTTCGCTGGAAGCCTACGAGCTGGCCATGTACAAGAGCTTCGACGTGGTGGTGCTCATCGCCGGTGACAGCGACTACGCGCCCCTCATCAAGAAGCTGAACACCCTGGGCACCCGCGTGATGCTGCTGAACTGGGATTTCAAATACACCGACTACAAAGGCGAAAACCGCGTAACGCGCGCTTCGCAGCAGTTGCTCAGCAGCTCCACCTACCCGGTGGATATGCACGATATTATCGACCAGGGCCTGGCTTCCAACGAGGAGCTGATCGAGAATATGTTCGTGACGCAGTCGGAACCGACGGTTTATCCTACCTCTACCCTGAAGCCAGCCCGGCCAACGGGTCCTACTGCTGCCGGTCCGGTAGGCACGATAGGCATCAGCACTATCAAAAACCTCAAGAACGGTTTCGGCTTCGTGGTAATGCCGCCAAACAACCTGTTCTTCAGCTACGCCGATATGGCCGAGGGCGACTTCAACGACCTGAACGAAGGCGACTGGGTGGAGTTCACCGTAGGCCGCAACCACCGCGACGAGGACTGCGCCCGCAACGTGCGCAAAGTGCAGCCCCCGCAGATGGAAGAAGGCGACGAATACGACGAGGACGACGAGCAGGAGCAGGAGCACGAATCCGCCGGCTCGCCCGACCGCCTGTAGTTCTAGGCTTCGGTTTATTTACTTACATGCAAAAGCGCCGGCTTCCTAATGGAGGCCGGCGCTTTTATGTAATAACGATTTACATCTGTCTACCCCGTTGAAGGGGTAGGGAACTTACAGACTGGTTGCCAGCTCGGGCAGTAGCCGATTGATGACGCTGTAGGTAAGGCCCGTCCAGAATTCCGACTGCTCCGTGTCGGTGAAAGCGGCTTCGTCGGCCTCTATTGCGCGGTAGCCGTCGCTGGCGAGGTAGTCTTCCACGTCGTTCATGCCGGCAAAGGCCAGCACCGAAATGGCATCCATCCGGCTGCCTTCGGGGTCGAACTGCGTGGAGCCGATGTTGTGCAGCTGGGCGTAGCGCCGCACGTAGGCATGCGTGGCCGGCTGCGCCAGCACCACGGCGGCGTGCTCCGTCAGCAAGCGTTGCTGGAAGGCTTCGCGGGAAAGGGTAGGGTGCCGGTAGTGGATTTTGACCAGGGTGATAGGGTCGCGATGCGAGGGGCTGGGTAGCAGGATGTACTCGCGGGTGATGGAGCGCGTGACCATGCGAAATGCCGTTTGCTCGTCGGCTACAATGCGCTTGTCGTACTGCGGTTGCTTCAGCACCTTGTCGATGTCGGCCTCTGTGGCGTAGGCAATGTAGGCAAACCCATCCCAGCGCGGGCGACGGTAGGCGGGCACCTGCGCATACGGATCGGATACCAGCTTCTGGTCGGCGGCCGTCATGGCATGGTAGGGCGGCCGGAAGTACGACGACGGCCCGGCCGCTACGCGGTGAATCTGGTCGTAGCGTAGCACCGGCTCGTTGTCAGTGCCCGGCTCCTCGTAGGCAAACTTAGGGCCGTGCACCTTGCGCCAGTACTCATCCCAATGCTCGAAAGCCAGGTTGGCATTTGCCTCCAGCGCAATTTCTGCGGATTCGGCGGCGGGGTTGTCCAGTGTCTGCCCATCGGGGCTACGCGTGAAACCTTCATCCTGCGGACGTTCGACGGGTGGCGTCCGGTCGGCACGAGTCAGGAAGGTAGGCGTTACAATCAGCGGCTCGGTAGTGGTGCGGTAGCTGTCCCGATACGGCGGCCGGTGGCGGTTATCGGCCGAAGAATCAATGGAAGTGGCCATATGAATAGAGACGATATGGTAGGAAAAGAACAGACGATGAAGCTGTAAATAGCTTCGGTGCCAGGCTACGGAATGATCTGGTCGTCGCGCAACTGGGCGAACAGGTCGAAGAACGATTCTTCGGTGGGCTGGTACACGTGAAAGCCCAGCTTGCGGCTCTTGCTCATGTCGGTCATCACCTCCAGGGGGCGGCCCAGGTCGAGGTCGGTGTGCCAGGGCGAGGCCAGCTTGCTCAGCTCGGGCACGGCCAGCTGGTAACGGGCAGCCATGTCGTGCCAGAGGTCGGCATCGTCGGCCATCTGTGCTTCCAGCGGGTGCACGGTCCCATCATAGCCGGCGGCTTCTACCCCAAACCACGCGGCCAGGCGGGGCCACAGCCAGCTCCAGCGGAAATAGTCGCCGTTCACGATGTTAAACGCTTCGTTTTGGGCAGCCTCAGTGGTAGCGGCCCAAGCCAGCTGCTTGGCAATCACGCGGGCGTCGGTCACATCAGACAGGCCAATCCACTGCGCTTCCGAGCCGGGCCACTGAAACGGCCGGCCGGTTTCCTTGCAGATACTGGCGTACACGGCCAGCGTGGTGCCCATGTTCATCAGGTTGCCTACCGCCTTGCCAATGATGGTGTGCGGGCGGTGGATGCTCCAGGTGAAGCCGTCGCGCTCGGCGGCCGCATATACCTCGTCTTCCTGGGCATAGTAGAAGTTGGCAATGTCGAGGCGGGGCTGCTCTTCCCGGAAGGGGGTAGCGGGCAGCGTGCCGCTCTTGGCGTAGGCATCAAATGGCCCCAGGTAGTGCTTCAGGCCCGTTACCAGCGCCACGTGCTGCACGGTGCCCTTGGGCGAAAGCGCCGCCAGAATATTGCGCACCAGCGCGCTGTTCACGCGAATATTCTCGGCCTCCGTATCCTGCCGCATCCAGGTGGTGATGAACACGTGGGTAGGGTTCACGTCGGCCAGGGCCGCTTCTAAGGCGGCTGGTTCCAATAGGTCGGCGGCTACGGGGTGCAGGCCGGCGAGATGCTGCGGAGGGCGGCGCGCCAGGCCGTATACAGTCCAGTTGGTAGCGAGCAACTCGGTAGCCAGGTTGCTGCCGATGATGCCGCTTGCGCCCACAATCAGGGCAATTTTATCTGTGCTCATAAGGTAGGAAGTTGATGTTTGGTGAGTCGCTCTACGCAGTACTACTAGTGTTATAACGTGTCGGAACACGCAAGCGGCGGTACCTCGCATAGCGAGTCAGCAAAGCTAGCGGCCCCACCTTTCGTCTCTTTGCACAGATTGCCGAACTATTTGTACGTCAGGGTCTGCAACCGGTAAGCGGAAGGCGTTTGCCCAGCGGCTTGCCGGAACCACCGCGAAAAGTGCGCAACATCATAAAAGCCCAGGCGGTAGCTCAGGTCGCCGATGGGTAGCTGCGTGCCGGAAAGTAGCACTTTGGCTTCGGTCAGAACTTTCTCCCGAATCAGGCTGCTGGCGCCCTGGCCGGTGGCCTGGCGGCACAGGTCGCTCAGGTGTTTTGAGGTGAGGGCCAGCGCATCGGCGTACGTGTCCAGCTGAAGGGCTGGCTCGCCGGCTGCGAGGCGTGCTTCTATTAGATGCAAGAATTGCTGTACGACTGCGGCGGGTTGGCCGCCGGTGACGGATGGCGTTTGCCACTCGCGTAGGTCCGTAAGCAGCAGGCGCAGGTAGAGGCGGGCCTTTTCCAGGTGGTGTTGCTGGTGGTAGAGTTGCTCGCCACTTTGCCGGAGCGTGGCGTACTCATCGGGCGTGCACGCGTGGTACACATACGCGGGCTGGCCGGCGAGGACGGTGTGTAGCTGATAGCCCGGTAGCAGGCCCGTATTGTAAAAATCGGCGGAGAAAAAACAGTAGAGGCCGGTTTGAGGGCCATCATGCAGCTGCCAGCGCAACGCGGTGCCAGGCATCACCAGCAACACAGAGTAGGGCGCTACGGTGATGGCTTCGTCGTTGAGGTAGAAGGTGCCGCCGCCTTCTTCCACCAGCGAGAGTTTGAAGAACTGCCGTCGGTGCTGCTCCATGTGCTGCCGGCAGGTAGCAAACCGCTCCTCGCGCCGATACATCACTACCTGCTCCAACGCCTCGGTGGGCGCAGTTGGCTGTACCGTATCCGTTGCCCGCGGGTAGTTGTCGAACCGAAAAACAGGAATCAGCGGAGTAGCCATAGTTCCTACAACTGCTAGCGGTAGGAATGGTTGCGCCCTAACCTGCTGCATACGGCACAGCATACTTCTCAGCAGGGTAGCCTACGCCGCAATAAAGCAGTTAGGTAGGGGTTGCTCAACGCAACTCCTTGCGCATCAGAAAGTGCGGCACGTTGCCGAACAGCGTGTGCGAGGGTGCCACCACAGCGTAGCCGGCAGACTCGTAAAACGGTACCGCCGTGTCGCGGGCGTGCAGGATGCACTCGGTGAGGCCCTGCTGCCGGGCGCCGGCTTCCAGAAAGTTTAGCACCTGCCGGCCTAGGCCCCTACCCTGGTAGGCCGGATCGACGGCCATAAAGCGCACTTGCCCCTGCCCCGGCGCCGAGGGATGCAGCCGGCCCACGGCTACCACAGGGCCATCGGGGGAGGGGTGGCGCAGCAGGGCGTGCAGGGTGGTAGGCGCGTCGTCGTCGGGGGCGCGCTCCGAGCCGGGTGGCTGTTGCCAGGGGGCGCGCAGCACGGCGTAGCGCAGCTGGTAGTAGGCGGCAAAATCGGCGGCGGTGCGGGGGGAGGAAACGGACATAGCAACGAAGATAAAAATTACGTAGAATGCACAAACCGGCCCGTACGTGGCATCGGGGCAAACGCCTACCTTTGGCTCCGCCCCTGACGCGGGGCGCCGGTTTTGCCTACCCTTTCACCTACTACCTATTGTATGCCTTCTTTTGATATTGTGAGCAAAGTAGATCCGCAAACGCTTGAAAACGCGGTAAATACAGCCAAAAAAGAACTCCAGACCCGCTACGACCTGCGCGACACCAAAGGCGGTATTGAGCTGGATAAAAAAGCTAATACCATTCAGCTCAGCTCCGAAAACTCCATGCGTGTGAAGTCGCTGGAAGACATCCTGCTGACCCGCGTAGTGAAGCAGGGAATCGACGGCACATCCCTCGACTTTTCGGAAGAGGAACAGGCCAGCGGTGCCCTGGTGAAGAAAACCGTGAAGGTGCGCGCCGGCATCGACAAAGAAGCGGGTCGCAAAATCATAAAAGCCATCAAAGACGCCAAGCTAAAGGTAGAGGTGCAGATGCAGGACGACCAGGTGCGCGTGTCGGGCAAGAAAATCGATGATCTGCAAGCCGTCATTGCTCTGCTGCGCCGCACCGACATCGGCCAGCCCCTGCAATTCGTGAATATGAAGTAAGTTGTTGTACATGTGGTGGTTGGGGTGAGCTACGCCGCCATCCCGACCGCCGCGGCATTCCCTCCTCAGTACATCCCTCCATGTTCGACTTCTATTCTTTCGCCGAAGCCCACACCTGGGTCAGCCTACTTACGCTGACCTTCATGGAAATCGTGTTAGGCATTGACAATATCATCTTTATTTCCATTGTCGTGAACCGGCTGCCCCGCGAGCAACAGGCGCGCGGCCGCACCATTGGGCTCCTGCTGGCACTGTTGTTCCGCATTGGACTGCTGCTCAGTATCTCATGGATTGTGGGGCTGAAAACGCCTCTGTTTCACTTGGATCTACCCTTCCAGGAGCCCGACTTTGGGGTGTCGGGTAGGGACATTATTCTGTTCTTCGGTGGCCTGTTCCTGCTGGCCAAGAGCACTACCGAGATTCACGGCAAGTTGCAGGGCGAGGAAGAAGAGCACGGCACGGGTAAGTACAACACCCTGTCGCGGGTGATTTTTCAGATCATCGTCATTGATATCGTGTTTTCCTTCGACTCCATCCTGACGGCTGTGGGCTTGGTCAACAACGTGTTGGTAATGATTCTGGCCGTGATTCTGGCCATGGGTGTGATGCTGGCTTTCTCCGGCTATGTGGCCGACTTCGTGAACCAGAATCCGACCATCAAAATCCTGGCCCTCTCATTCCTGATTATGATTGGGGCCATGCTGATTATGGAAGCCTTCCACCAAGAGGTACCCAAAGGCTACGTATACTTTGCCATGGCTTTCTCGCTGGGGGTAGAACTGCTGAACATGCGTGTTCGCAAGAAAGTCCCGCCTGTACTACTGCGCGATGTAGAGGCCGAGTCGGAAAAAGTCTAGACAACAAAGACGCATTGATCCGCAGGCTGGTGTATCGATAAGGTACGCTGGACTGCGGATCAATGCGTTTACAGCTCTGGTAAAGTGGCTTTGTTACGGCTAGGCGTTGGGCCAACCCGGGTATGGTCGTTGCCTGCCGCGGTAGCCTAGCTATCGAAAAGCTAAAAGAGTATTTAGGTCACGTATCGTGTTCCGCTGCGTAGGATAATGCTTCGGTTTTGATGAACCAGGGGAGCTACTCAGCTTCTCAGTGCTTCAGTCTTGGGCTACGCAGTGGCCAATTGTGCATAGAGTAGATAACCACAAGTTTATCAAAGATTTTTAGCATAAAACGGTGGCAGATTCCTAAATTTAGCAACTTGGTAGTACTACTTAGGAAAACTTCTTATCTGCGTTAATGAAAAAACTCCTACTCCTTTCTTTGTTGGCCTTTGCTACCGTTGCGCCCTCGTTTGGGCAGCAACTCGTGCAATATGTAGGACCTGGCATTCCTGATACCTGCTACGCCCGCTCCGAAGTAGTGCATACCCGCGTAGCGCCCCCGGCTGCTTTCCTGGCGCACCGCCCAGCGGCTAACAAGGCTACCATCATCGTTACCTATACCGGCTTCACCCCAGAAGCCCAGGCCGCTTTCCAGTACGCCGTGGATATTTGGCAGTCGCTGCTGGTTTCGGATGTGCCGATCCGGATTAGTGCTACCTGGGAGCCATTAAGAACGGGTGTGCTAGGCCAAGCTGGGCCAAGCAGATTGTTTACTATTAATGGCGGCGGCGAACGAATTAGTAATGCGCTGTATCCTATAGCTTTAGTGGAAAAATTAGTTGGGGAGAACATTAACAATAGTGATTCTGACATCAACGCCAGCTTCAGCAGTACCTTCAACTGGTACCTGGGTACGGATGGTAATACACCTGCCGGGCAGTATGATCTAGTATCAGTAGTACTGCACGAGTTAGGGCATGGCTTGGGCTTTCTGACCTCGAAAGACTATGATGTGGACAGCAAATTAGGCGCATTATCAACGCCTCCCAGCATCTACGCCGGCTTTATGGAGAATGGTGCCGGGTTGCATGTGGCTGATACCCGCATCTTTGCCAACCCCTCAGTGGAGTTAGGTACGGCCTTCACCACCAACGACTTGTATTTCGACAGCCCCCTGACGCGTGCTGCCAACAACGGTAACCGCGCCCGCCTCTACGCGCCTACTACCTATGCTGGAGGTTCCAGCGTATCGCACCTCGATGAGAATACCTACGGCCCCGGTGATATCAACTCGCTGATGTCGCCGCAGTTTGCTTCAGCGGAAGCGATCCACTCGCCGGGTCCTATTACACTGGCTATGTTCAGTGACATGGGCTGGTTTAATACCGCCGTGCGCAACCAAATATTCTACTCTGATACCGAAACGCCCAGTACCTTCCCCGTTACGGCCCTGGTGGAGAGCGACGGCACCATCACGCTCGGCTCGGTGAAGCTGAACTACGCCTTCAACAACGGCGCCCTAACAACGGTGCCCATGACGGCCACCGGCACCGCCAACCAGTACACGGCTACCATTCCAAACCCTGGCCTAGGTGTGCGGGTGAGCTACTACATTGAGGCTTCCGACAACGAAACGCAACGTATCTACACCGCGCCGGGCCGCGACGCCTTCTCCACGGTATCCAACCGCTATTCTTTCTTCGTCGGGCCCGATGTGGTAGCCCCCACGCTCGCGCACACTCCTCCTACTTACTTGTTCACCAGCAACCTGCCCTACACTATCACGGCTCAGGCTGCGGATAATATCGGGGTAGCATCCGTCACGCTGGAGTACAACGTGAACGGCACGGCCCGCCCGTCCATCACCATGACCAAGGGCTCGGGCACTACCTACACCGCGGTACTCAGCACGGCCGGCGGCCCTATTGTGGCCGGCGACGTTATTAATTACCGGTTAGTAGCGCAGGACAGATCCTCCAACTCCAACCGCACCACGCTGCCAGCCACGGGCTATTTTGCCGTGCCGGTAGTGGAAGTGCGCCCGGCGGCCGATATGTATGCCAACGAGTTTGAGCGTGCTACGCCCATTGATTTCGTGGGCACTGGCTTTTCCATTACTACACCCACGGGCTTCGCCAACGGCGCCATCCACTCCACGCATCCCTACGCCGACAACGTAAATTACACTTACCGCCTGCTGGTACCCATTCGGGTGAAAGCCGATCCGCAGATTGCGCGGGTGCGGTTTGATGAGATAGTGCTGGTGGAGCCCGGCGAAACGGGGGCAGCATTCCCAACTGCTGATTTCTACGACTACGTGGTGGTAGAGGGTAGCCTCGATGGTACTACCTGGACGCCGCTGGCCGATGGCTACGACGCCCGCGACAATGCCAACTGGCTCGACCTTTACAACCGGGCTATGAGCGGCAGCAATTCCGCCGCCGTGGGCACGCCGTCCATCTATGCTTCCCGCACTATCAGTCTGCTGGACAAGTTCAAGGCCGGTGACGTAGTGCAGCTTCGTTTCCGTCTGTATGCAGATGGCGGCGCCTACGGCTGGGGCTGGGCCATCGACAACCTGCACATTCAGGACAATACCGTGACGCCTACTGCCCAGGCGCTGCGCAACGCTGGGCTGAGCCTGTATCCGAACCCCACGGCTGGGCAGTTTACCGTGCAAACTCGCTTCGACAAGCCAGTAGCCAACCTGGAAGTAGTAGTGCGCAATGCGGTGGGCCAAGAAGTGCTGCGCCAGTCGCAGGCGGCCGTGCAAGGTCAGGTTTCCCTACCCCTCGACCTGACTAAGTATGCCAACGGCTTCTACATCGTGAACGTGACGGCCGACGGCGAAACCGCTACCCGCAAGGTGATGCTGAACAAGTAGGGGCGCGTTGCACGCGCCCATCGTTGCCACAACAGCAAACAGAAGCGGCTGCCCCAAACGGGGCAGCCGCTTCTATGATATTGCTAAATCAGACCGTCATTCCGAGCTTGTCGAGGAATCTCGCGTGCTGATGTCAGGTAGTAATTACCGAAGCACGCGAGATTCCTCGACAAGCTCGGAATGACGGTCTACCTAATTCCTTACCCCATCTTCGCTATAAAATCCCAGAGCACCACGCCCGCCGCCACGCTTACGTTCAGGGAGTGTTTGGTGCCGAACTGCGGTATTTCCACGGCCGCGTCGCAGAGGGCCAGCACCTCGTCGTCTACACCAAATACCTCGTTGCCCATCACCAGCGCGTAGCCCTGGCCGGGGGTAGGGCGGAAGTCGGGTAGGGACTGGCTGGTAGTCGTTTGCTCCACGGCTACTACCACGTAGCCAGCGGCTTTCAGTTGCTCTACGGCCGCCACAGTGGTAGGCGCGTATTCCCATGCTACCGACTCCGTAGAGCCCAGCGCCGTTTTGGTGATTTCGCGCTGGGGCGGGCGGCCCGTGATGCCGCAAAGCCAGATTTTCTCCACCGCAAAGGCGTCGGCTGTGCGGAAGGCCGCGCCCACATTGTGCAGGCTACGCACGTTGTCGAGCACCAGGACAAGGGGGAATTTTTGCGTATTTTTGAAGTCTGCCACCGTTAATCGGTTCAGCTCTTCCATCGAAAGTTTGCGCATTGGGCAAAGGTAGGAACACGCCGCCAGCCGGTGGGTGTTTGCCAGGAATGGTATTCCTATAGCCCGTCATTTCGAGCTTGTCGAGAAATCTCGCGTGCTGACGAAAGATAGTATCTACCATCAGCACGCGAGATTTCTCGACAAGCTCGAAATGACGGTCTAATTCCTTACCCTGCCCGCACCTTATTACCCTCGTACTACCCGCACACCGTGAAAACGAAAACCGCCGACTCCACCAAAAAGCCTGTCCGTACCCACGGCTCGCTCGGGCCTGCGCCCGTGGCCGACACGCCGCTGATGAAGCAGTATTACCAGCTGAAGCAGCAGCACCCCGGCGCGCTGATTCTGTTTAGGGTAGGCGACTTTTACGAAACCTTCGGCGAGGATGCCGTGAATGCCTCCCGCATCCTGGACATTGTGCTCACCAAGCGCGGCGCGGGCACGCCCTCCGAGGTGCCGCTGGCGGGCTTCCCGCACCACTCCCTCGATACCTACTTGCCCAAACTGGTGCGCGCCGGCCAGCGCGTGGCCATCTGCGACCAGCTTGAAGACCCCAAGCAGGCCAAGGGCCTCGTCAAGCGCGGCATCACGGAGGTTGTAACGCCGGGCGTGAGCCTGCACGACAACGTGCTGGAGCGCCGTCGCAACAACTACCTCTGCGCTGTGCATTTCGGCAAGCAGGAAGCCGGTATCAGTTTCCTGGACGTGAGCACGGGCGAGTTTTTGGTGGCCCAGGGCGATGTGAACTACCTCGGCAAATTGCTGCAAAACTTCACGCCCGCCGAGGTGCTGTTCTGCAAGAAAAGCCGCCGCGAGTTCGAGGAAAATTTTGGTCCCGACTACTGCCACTTTGCCCTGGATGAGTGGGTATTTGGCTTCGACTATGCCCACGATTCGCTTACGCGCCACTTCAATACTACCTCTCTTAAAGGCTACGGCATTGATGGGTTGAGAGAAGGCATCACGGCGGCGGGCTGCATCCTGCACTACCTCGCCGAAACCAAGCACACCGATATGGGCCACATCGGCAGCATCGGGCGCCTGGAGGAAGACAAGTACGTGTGGCTCGACCGCTTCACGGTGCGCAACCTGGAGCTGGTGCACGCCCAGCACCCCGGCGGCGTACCCCTCATCGACATCCTCGACCAGACAGTGACGCCCATGGGTGCCCGCCTGCTGCGCAAGTGGGTGGTCCTACCCCTGAAGGAGCCCGCCCAGATCCAGCGCCGCCTCGATACGGTGGATGGCCTCCTGCAAAACCCTGATCTGCTGGCCGAGCTGGACCAATACCTGCGCCAGATCAATGACTTGGAGCGCCTGATTTCCAAGGTAGCCGTGCGCCGCATCAACCCGCGCGAGCTGGTGCAGCTGGCCCGCGCCCTGGAGGCCATCGAGCCGATTCGGGAACTGCTGGCGGCCTCGGGGCTGCGCGCCCTGCAAAAGCTGGCCGATCAGCTGAACCCCTGCGCGGCGCTTCGCGAAGAAATCAAGACTAAAATCAAGGCCGATGCGCCCCTGCTCATCAACCAGGGCAACGTGCTCAACGACGGGGTAGACCCGGAGCTGGACCGCCTGCGGCGTATCGCGTTTTCAGGCAAAGATGAACTGCTGAACATTCAGCAGCGCGAGCAGCGCAACACCGGCATTTCGTCGCTGAAAGTGGCGTACAATAAGGTGTTTGGCTACTACCTCGAAGTCTCAAATGCCCACAAAAGCAAAGTGCCCAGCGAGTGGATTCGCAAGCAGACCCTGGTGAATGCCGAGCGATACATTACGGAGGAGCTGAAAACCTACGAGGAAACGATTCTGAACGCCGAGGAAAAGCTGTTTTCCCTGGAAATGCAGATTTACAACGACTTGGTGCTGTCGGCGGCCGAGTCGGTGGGGCAGATTCAGCAGAACGCCCGCGCCATTGGCGTCACCGACTGCTTGGCATCGTTTGCCAACACGGCCCGCCAGCATCGCTACGTGAAGCCCGTGGTGAACGACGGCACCGTGCTCGACATCCGCGCCGGTCGCCACCCCGTCATTGAGCGCCAGCTGCCGGTCGGCGAAGCCTACATCCCCAACGATATCTGCCTCGACCAGGACGACCAGCAGATAGTAGTCATTACCGGCCCCAACATGGCCGGTAAATCGGCCTTGCTGCGCCAAACGGCTCTCATCGTGCTGCTGGCCCAAATCGGCTCCTTCGTGCCCGCCGATGCCGCCACGGTGGGCATCATCGACAAAATTTTTACGAGGGTAGGGGCTTCCGACAACCTGAGCAAGGGCGAAAGCACCTTCATGGTGGAGATGACCGAAACGGCGTCTATCCTCAATAATTTATCGGATAGAAGTCTGGTATTGATGGATGAAATTGGGCGCGGTACCAGTACCTATGATGGCATCAGCATTGCCTGGGCCATTGTGGAGCACCTGCACAACTCGCCCAAAGCCCGCGCCAAAACGCTCTTTGCCACCCACTACCACGAGCTAAACCAGCTCGCCGACGACTGCTCTCGGGTGCGCAACTACAACGTGGCCGTGAAGGAAGCCGACGGCCGCATCCTGTTCCTGCGCAAGCTGCAAGAAGGCGGCTCCGAGCACTCCTTCGGTATTCATGTGGCCCGTATGGCCGGCATGCCCACGGCCGTGGTATTGCGCGCCAACGAAATCATGCACCACTTGGAGCAGGAGCGCGCCGGCACCGGCCTGGAACCCGACGCCCCCACGGAGTTCGACGAAGTGCTGGCCGGCCTGGACATAGAGCCCGCGCCCGCAGAAACTGCCCGACGTGCCCCCAAGGCTCAGCCCGCTGCCGCAGTGCACAACGCCCCGCGCCCCAGCTTGCAGCTCAGCATGTTTGAGCCCGCCGACCCGGCGCTGGAGCGTGTACGCGAGCTACTGGAGAAGCTCGATGTGAATACGCTGACGCCAATTGAAGCGCTACTAAAGCTGAATGAACTGAAGCTGGCGGCCGGTAGCAAGTAGCAAAATGGCGGGAGACTAGTGGGGCGGGTAGGCTTTATTCACTGCTGTTGCTAGCCTTCTACACTTTCTGTGCGAAATTTTTCTGCTTGAAAATCAGCTGAAAACAGCTTTTATACGGCGAAAATGAGGGCTTTTTTACGAGTTCTACTTGACTTCAGGAATTCTTCTACTACCTTTGTCACATCAAAACGCCGGTAACGGTGTCGAGACTAAAAGCGAGAGTAGCTCAGTTGGTAGAGCGCGACCTTGCCAAGGTCGAGGTCGCGAGTTCGAACCTCGTCTCCCG
>Ga0210040_10002435_pt1 | contig 26275 bp, 25 predicted proteins | sample CryGeyCG12114_NA_FD_185462 | JGI IMG/M metagenome (GOLD analysis project Ga0210040, IMG submission 185462) | Groundwater microbial communities from aquifer - Crystal Geyser CG19_WC_8/21/14_NA (SPAdes) (version 2) | ecosystem: Environmental > Aquatic > Deep subsurface > Groundwater | place: USA... | reverse complement strand
GACGCCCGCCTCGGCAAGCGAAGCTGCGACCAGCGCAGCAGCGAGGGGAGAGCGACAGACGTTGCCGACACATACAAAAAGAATCATCACAAGCCTCGGGCTGTTAAGGGCAGAAAGTCGGCCGTAACTGGCGACGTACACCGGTCGCAGTCTTTCCTCGTAGCCGACGGTTCGGGGCGGAGACTTCGGATGCCAGCCTCGTCAGCTCCGCGGACCGAACAAGGGGTTGGGATCTGATCGAGCCGACCTGCGAACGGCATGAGCCCGTCCACGTTGTTTGACGCCGAGAGTTTCATGGCGTCACGTCCGCCTGTACTCGGAGTAGACGTAGCCCCAGGCACCGGACAGCATCCCGGCCCCTCGAGCGATGGTTCGTTGACCCCGCGCCCGCTGCCGCAGCGAGGCCGTAGCCAAGCCCAGAACGAGTCGACCGGCCCCAGCGCAGATTCGGACGGTACCTCGGCTGGTCAGCGCCATCTTCATCCAGGTCCTGGCGGCTAAGCCCGAGGAGAGTTGTAGAGACGTCGAGCTCCAGGACGACCCGCTCCGGAAGGCGCGGCGCATGACCCAGCTCCTGGTCACCCTCGCGGACGGAACGACGTCGACGACGACGGCCTCGTCGCACCACACCAGGACACCGCCCATGGCGTGCAGGCTTCTCGTAAACATCGTGTCGCCCCCACCCGAAAGGCCGAAGCGTTCGTCGAAGGTCAAGGAGAGCTGGCGAACCGTCCTGAGATCGAGGAGCAGGTTGTTGGTGGCGGCCACGTCGACCCTGGTTCCGGTGGGGAGGCGTCGCCGCTCGAAGAAGCCACCGGCTCGGATCCAGGGATCGGGCTCGATCTCGTACTCGGAGACCACCGGACCCACCACCGCTGCGCAGCCCATCTCCTCGCGCGTGCGCAGCAGTGCGTCGAGCCATCCTGCGCAGGGCCGCTCGTCGTCGTCGATGAACACGAGCAGGTCGTGGTCGGCCGCCGACGCCAGCGCTCGGTTTCGCCCGGCTGAGATCCCAGGGCGTGGCTCGTGCTCGTAGAAAACGGCCGCTTCCGACTGTCGGGCACGGATGGAGTCGACGGTCTCGCGGGCCGAAGCTTCGGGGTCGTTGTCGACGACGACCACGTCGACCGGGCCGACCAGGCTCGACACCTCACGAGCCTGGTCAACCAGCAGTGGCAGCACGGCCGAGATGTCGTGCGGGCGCTTGTAGGTCAGCACAGCGATACGGAGGCTCAGCTTGGACACGGGTGCGCCTCCATCGGCAGCGTGGGAGGCAGGTCAGCCCATCCCATCCGAGGGGGTAGGACGGAGGTCGGGAGGAAATTGATCGTGGTCGAGCGATCGTAAGGACTGAGGCTTCGGGACCCACGGGCAGTCGTGGCCTTGACGAACCAGAACTCGTCGGCCGCGCAGGTCGGCACGGAGCGGGCCGGCACCTTCGCCGCTCCTTGGTTCTGTCCGCCCTGTTTCGATTTCATGCTCGGTCTCCGCCTTCGGCTGCAACTCGTTCTCACGGCAACATCGCGGGTGGTCCGTGAGGCGGTGACAACGGTATCGATCATGGTCGGATGCGCTCCCCTCAGTACAGACTGGTTCTTGTTGTTGTTGTCGTCGTGGTCGTGGGCTTAGTCGGGTGAATGTCTCGACCCGTCATACCGTCGCCGCTGTTTTGGGGTCACGACAGCAGGTCCAGCGGCTGGTCCCGGTGCGCGGCCTCAGGACGCGGGGACCGTGACGAAGACCGAGCCGCTGACGGTCGAGTTGCCGTCTGGGTCGGAGGCGCGGATCTCGTACTTGTAGCGGTCTCCGGGCACGAGTCCGGAGTCGGTGGCGGACAGCACAGGACGATTCCAGAACTGCGACGTCGCGGTCTGGGTCCTGACCGAGACCCTGTTGCGAAGGACCTCGTAGGTGAGGACCTGGTCGTCACGGTCGTGGTTCGCCTGCCAGGAGATGATCGCTGTGCCGTCGGCCGACGCGGTTACCGAGGGTGCGCTGTGCATTCCCGCGGAAAGGGGCCCCTGCTTCAGAGGGGCGTGGCTCGAGGTTGCGAACCGGACGAGGCCCTGCTGGTCAGTCCCATTGACCGCCGGAAACTCCCCGGCGAGCGCTACGTACTGGTCGTTCCCGACCACGCTCCACGCCGCCTGGGACTGACCGGTGTAGGTGCCCGGCGTCAGCTCGGGAAACCAGTTCACGAGCGACGGCGCTGGCTGCTTGGTGAACTTGTTGTACGCGGGCTGCGTGTTCAGCCCGACCGATCCCGTCGCGCTCGTACCAACGGCCAGTGCGCGATAGCCGATCGGCTTGACCTCGCCGAACCCGCCGATGTTCTGGCAGTTGTGCGCGTGACCGACGCTGTACAGCCGTGCACCGACGACGGCCACGTCGTAGGTGTCACCACGGCAGTCCTGGAGCCACAAGATCTTGCCGGTCGAGGGGTCTGCGGCGAAGGCGCCCTCGAAGTTGCCGCCGCCGTAGGAGTAACCGCTTCCGTAGACCTTGGTGCTGTCCGCCACGAGACTCATGATGGCTGATTTCTGCCCGAAATCCTTGACGGTCGAGCTGATCTTCCAGCTGAGCAGTTTCGCCGAGGTGACGTCGAGCGAGGCCATGCCGTTGACCGTCGTCTTGTTGATCTTTTTGAAGGACCCACCCACCACGAGCCGTTTGCCGTCAGGTGTGAGGGTCATGGCGCGGACGTAGTCGTCGGCGGCAGGAGCCCAGCGAGACACCTTGCCGGACAACGTGAGCGCTGCCAGCTTCGCACGTCTGGAGGAGCCCACCCTGGTGAACGATCCCCCCACGAAGACCCGCGACTTCGACGTCCGGATCACGCGGACGGTGGAGTCGAACTTGGGTGCGATGCTCGTCAGCGACCCAGAGGTCAGAGAGATCGCGGCGAAGCGGGAGCGTGGGACGTTGTCGACCTTGGTGAAGTCGCCGCCGACAAAGAGCGTCTTCCCGTCCACGGACGCCGCCAGGGTCCGTACGGCTCCGTTGGTGAGCGGGGCGAAGGACGTGTCCAGCTCCCCGGTCGTGAGGTGGTAGGCCAACAGGTTGGAGCGCACGGCCTCGTCAGTCCCCGAAGGCGCTCCGGCTGGCCGAGCATGCTGAAACTCACCGCCCACGAACACCCGATCGCCGACAATCAGCTGTGTCCACCCGACGCCGTCGATCTGCGTCGTCGGCAGGGCGTCGGCGGTGACCCCGGCCTGACCGCGGTCGAGCACGGCACCACGCGTGGCCTGTGCGTATGCGGGATCGGCTTGCGCGGGAAGTGGTGCTACCCCGAAGGCGAGGGCCAGAAGGAGCGCTCCGCCCAGCATCGCGTTCGACGAGCGCGCACCCCACCGCATGAAATTCTCCTGCTTCTGCCGCCCCCCCGGGCACTGATCAAACTCTATCTGGGCCATCAGGATCGCGTCGCCGAACGGAGAGATCATCAGGCACCGCCTCGCGTTTGCCGCTCAGTGCACCTGCACGACGTTCGAGGTCATCAGCCCTTCACAACCCAGGCGTAGGGCTCGTTCTTTGTCTGCATCGTTCCGGATCGGCCACATGATCGTCTTCTTGCCGTTAGCTCGAGCTGCCGCCACCACGTCGCTGACGAAGCTGTCGGGCTGGAGGGCCGGAGCGCCGAGCATGTCGATGTCGTGCGAAGCGCTCAGCCGTGCCAGGTTCTTGCCGAGGTGGCCGGGCTCGTCGAGGACGTAGCCCCACGTGGAAAAGCCCTGGGCCTTCGCCTGCCCGAAGTGCGGCTGGTTGACAGGCTGCTTCCACACCACTCGCTCCGGCTGCTGCAGCGAGGTCAGGGCGGCCATGAGCGGAGCGACCGCTTCTGGCGTCTTGGGCTCGACGAAAGTCACCAGCCGACCTATGTGTGCGGTCACCACCTCGTCGAACCGGCTGAAGGGGCGGGCAGGCTGAGTGGGATCGATCGTGTAGGCGGACGTGACCTCGAGGGTCGCCAGCCTGGACCACGGCTGCTCAGCGATCACGAGGTCTGCGCCGGTGACCCTGCGGGTGTTGGTGTCGTGGCTGCAAACAAGCACACCGTCTGCGCTGAGGCACACCGAGACCTCGATCGCCCGCAGGCCATCGAGCTGCGCGGCTTGGCCATAAGCGTGCAGCGTCATCTCGGGCCAGTCGTCGCCGCCTCCTCGATGCGCGATGAGGAACGGCGTGGCTGAGATGAGGCTGCTGACGGTCGGGCTGGGCTCTTGCGTCGACCCCGGCCGGCTACACCCCACGGCGAGCGAACCCACTGCTGCCAAGGCCGCGGCAAGGACCGTTCGCCGCGGTATGGCGCTGTCCAGCAGAGCATCCATGTGCTGCACCTCCTGGAACAACGGTAGACAGCGATCACTGCCGCCGCGAGAGCCATCGAAAGACGCTTGCGGGTAGTTCGCAAGTTTTTGGAGCGGAGTCGCGACCCTGCTTAGAAAGCCCCACGCCGTCCCAGCACGGCGAAGAACGTCTTCCACAGGATCACCAGGTCCAGGCTCAGCGTCCAGTTCTCCACGTAGCGGAGGTCGAGCCGGACGGTCTCCTCCCAGCTCAGCAGCGAACGACCACTGATCTGCCACAGGCCGGTGAGCCCAGGGGTGACCAGGAGGCGACGGCGCGCGTGGTGCTCGTACACGTCCACCTCGGACTGCAGGGGCGGACGCGGGCCCACGAGGGACATGGAACCCTCGAGCACGTTGAACAGCTGGGGCAGCTCGTCGAGCGAGAAGCGACGCAGGAAGCGTCCGACGCGGGTCACCCTCGGGTCGTCGGCCATCTTGAACATCAGACCGATCTCGGGGTTCTGAAGGCGCAGCTCCTCGAGCCGTGCCTCGGCGTCGGTGCGCATCGACCGGAACTTCCACATGCGGAAGATCGAGCCGTCGAGCCCGACCCTTGCCTGCGTGAAGAAGATCGGTCCTCCGTCCTCGAGCCTGATCGCCAGAGCGACGGACGCCAGGAGCGGGGCGATCACGACCAGGCCGAACCCGGTCAGGACGAGGTCCGTGACCCGCTTCACCAGGCGTCGCCAACCGCTGAAGTGGGGCTGCTCCACGTGCAGGAGCGGAAGACCGACGTACGGGCGGATGTGCATGCGTGGGCCGGCGACCTCGATGAGCCCGGGGTTGACGAGCAGCTCGACCCCGGCACCCTCCAGGGACCAGGAGAGCCGACGCAGGAACTGGTTGCCGGTCGCATCTCCACCGGCGACCGCGACAGCGTCGAAGTCACCCGCACGGACGACGGAGGCGACGTCCTCGGTGTGGCCCAGGACCAGCGGCCCCGACCCCCGGGCCTGCGCCACCTCGGACTCGGGGACGCAGGCGCCGACCACGACCATGCCGTGGTGGTGGTTGACGTCGAGCGCGCCCTGGAGGTCGGTGACCGCGCGCTGGCTCCCGACGAGCAGCACCCGGCGGAGGTGGTGTCCGAGACGCTGCTGGCGGTGCGTGTAGCGGCGCCCGAAGAACCGGATCAGGATCGTGAGCACCCCCGAGACGGGTACGGCGACCACGCTCAGCGCGACCAGCCCGTACTTGTCCACGGCGGCGGAGGGCACCGCGGCGACCGCGATCGAGAGCACGACGGCACGCAGCACGGAGCGGAGCTCGTCGTCACCGACGCCGATCCGGCGCCAGTCGTAGCCCTGGCACAACCCCACGGCCAGCGGCCAGGCGACTGCGGCACCCAGCACCAGTGCGACCTGCTTCTCCGGGCTGAAGAAGCTCGCAGAAGGGTAGAAGCGGATCGTCGCCAGGACCGTCAGCAGGCCGACGAGACCGTCGAGCAGGATGAGGGTGGCGACGTACCGTCTCACCCAGGACGCATACCGGCCGGTCCTCGTCGGCAGGGGCAGCCGCAGAAAGCCACCCTCGTTCAGCAGCTGAGCGGGCTCGTCGACCTGCGCCGGCAACGTCTGGTCCGGCTCGCTCGACAGCTGGAGGCCGTCGGCCGGGATCTCCTGGATGGTCACCGGTGCTCCTGGAGGAGGCCGGTCGTCGGCAATGCCCGACGAGACATGTGTGCGGCGTACATCGATCCCCTGCTGTGCTCCCCGAGGCGCCCACCCCGAACGCCGGCGCCCGCCCAGGCCCCGCGGTCGGACACGTTCCTGACGCGACCTCACGGGAACCGGGAGGTGCCCTGGCACACCCCGGTTTTCCCACCTGGAAGAACGCTCGTCACCGTACCGGCGGGTGATCGAGTTCGTCACCGAAACAGGAAATTCGTCCTGAGCACCCGAACCCCGCCAAATGTCAGAACAAAGTCTTGACACCGGTACGGCGCTGAGCCACGCTAGGCCGCGTCGGCACCGCCGCCGGCCACGCCCGGAGGAGTTCGTCGTTGAGCCCACCGTCTGACCGCACGCCGACCGTCACCCACGGTCGAGACGTGGGTCGGCGTGGCCGCCGCCGACCTGCCTCCGCTTCTTCCGCGTGGCTGTCGTCGTCCTCTCGACGCCAACCAGCCCGCCGTCCGTCCCTGGACACCCGGGCCCCTGCTGGAATCTGCTTCACCGAAAGGACTCATCGATGACTCCGCTCCGACGACGCGCCTCACGTCGTCCGCTCCTCGCGCGGACGCTGGCCGCCGCGACCGTCACCGCCGCCCTGGCCCTGTCCGCCTGCAGCGGCGGCGGCGCACCTCAGACCTCCTCGGCCCCCGCCGGCGGGGGCGGTGGCGGCAACAGCGGCTACACCTTCGCGATGATCACGCACGAGACCCCGGGCGACACGTTCTGGGACCGCATCCGTGCGGGCGGCGAGCAGGCGGCCAAGGACACCGGGTCCACCCTGAGGTACTCGTCCGACCCGGACGCGACCAAGCAGGCCACCCTGATCGACGCGGCGGTCAACTCGAAGGTCGACGGCATCGCCAGCACCCTCGTGACGCCGGACGCTCTCATCCCGTCGCTCAAGAAGGCCGAGGCCGCCGGCATCCCGGTGGACACCTTCAACTCGGGCCTCGACTTCTACCAGCAGGCCGGCGCAATCGCGCACTTCTCGTCCGACGAGAAGCTCGCCGGGCAGCAGGCCGGCGCGAAGGCCAAGGCGGCCGGAGCCACGAAGATCCTCTGCACCATCCAGCAGACCGGCTCGGTCGCGCTCGAGGACCGGTGCGCCGGCGTCAAGGACAGCTTCCCGAACACCGAGAACCTCCAGGTCAACGGTGCTGACGACTCCGCGGTCACCTCGGCCATCCAGGCCAAGCTGAGCCAGGACAAGACCGTCAACTGGGTGATCACCCTGGGGGCCGCGCAGTCCCTGGACACCATCAAGGCCAAGAGCGCTGCGGGCCGTGACGATGTGAAGGTCGGCACCTTCGACCTCAACGCCGAGGCGGCCAAGGCGGTCCAGTCCGGCGACCTGCAGTTCTGCATCGACCAGCAGCCCTACCTGCAGGGCTACCTGGCGATCAACCAGCTGTACCTCTACAAGAAGAACGGCAACGTCATGGGTGGCGGCAAGGCCACGCTGACCGGCCCGTCGTTCGTCGACACCACCAACGTCGCTTCGATCCTGCCCTTCATCGACCAGAACACCCGCTAGTCCCCCGCGGTCGGTGGCCGGGCTCGCCGAGCCTGGCCACCGATCGCTCACACCTCGGAGCTGAGCATGAGTCAAACAGTCAAGACCGCCCCGGCGGGTGCGCCGGCTGAAGCGTCGAACCGGGTCCAGCTCGGTCTGTCCAACCGCTTGCTCGCTCGCCCCGAGATCGGGGCGCTCGTCGCAGCCATCGTCATCTTCATCTTCTTCCTCATCGTGGCGCCCTCGTTCCGCTCCGCGCCCTCGTTCTTCACCGTCCTCTACCAGTCCTCGACCATCGGCATCGTCGCCGTGGCGGTCGGCCTGCTGATGATCGGTGGTGAGTTCGACCTCTCGGCCGGGGTCATCACGACGACCGCCGGGCTCTTCAACGCGATGTTCTGCTACGAGCTCGGCATCAACCTGTGGGTCGGGGCGATCCTCAGCCTGGTCTTCTGCCTGTGCGTCGGCTTCTTCAACGGCTACATGGTGATGCGAACCGGCATCCCGAGCTTCCTGATCACGCTGGGCAGCTTCTTCGTCCTCCAGGGCGCGAACCTCGGGGTCACCAAGCTCGTCACCGGCTCCGTGTCCGGCCCCAACACCACCCAGATGGCCGGCTCCAAGTCGCTGCAGTTCATCTTCGCCCACGTCTTCCAGATCGGCCCGGTCCAGCTCAACATCACGATCATCTGGTGGTTGATCTTCGCCGCGCTGGCGGCCTACATCCTGCAGCGGACCCGGATCGGCAACTGGGTCTACGCGGTCGGCGGCAACGCTGCCAGCGCCCGCGCTGTCGGTGTCCCGGTCACCCGGGTCAAGATCGGCCTGTTCATGACGGTGTCCTTCCTGGGCTGGTTCACCGGCATGCACTACCTCTACAACTTCAACGTGCTCCAGGCCGGCAACGGTGTGGGCAACGAGTTCCTCTACATCATCGCGGCGGTGGTGGGCGGCACGCTGATGACCGGTGGTTACGGCAACACCATCGGCGTCGCGCTCGGCTCCTTCATCTTCGGCATGACGAGCCTCGGCATCGTCTACGCCGGGTGGGACCCCAACTGGTTCCGCGCCTTCCTCGGCGTGATGCTGCTGCTCGCCGTGCTGGTCAACCTCTACGTCAAGAAGCTCTCGACCACCAGGAAGGTGGGTTAACGATGACCGACACCCTGCAGGAGCACGCCGACCCGACCCTGAGCAAGGGCGAGTCGCTCGTCGAGATGATCGACGTGGGGAAGACCTACGGGGCCATCCGGGCGCTGAAGGGCATCAACCTGACGGTCAACGCGGGGGAGGTGTCCTGCGTCCTCGGGGACAACGGTGCCGGGAAGTCGACCCTGATCAAGATCATCGCCGGGCTGCACCCTTATAACGAGGGTGAGATGCGCGTGGACGGCAAGCCGGTCACGTTCGGCTCGCCGCGGGAGGCGCTGGCGCACGGCATCGCCACGGTCTACCAGGACCTCGCGGTGGTCGGCCTCATGGAGGTGTGGCGCAACTTCTTCCTCGGCTCCGAGATGACCGGCAGCAAGTTCCCGCTGTCCGGGCTGAAGACGAAGGAGATGAAGCGCATCGCCGACGAGGAGCTGCGCAAGATGGGCATCGTCGTCAAGAACATCGACCAGCCCATCGGTGAGCTGTCGGGCGGGCAGCGGCAGTGCGTCGCCATCGCCCGAGCGGTCTACTTCGGTGCACGGGTGCTGATCCTGGACGAGCCGACCGCGGCACTGGGGGTCAAGCAGTCCGGTGTGGTGCTGAAGTACACCGCCGCGGCGCGCGACGCCGGCCTGGGGGTCGTGTTCATCACCCACAACCCGCACCACGCGTACCTGGTCGGCAACCACTTCGTCATCCTCAAGCTCGGGCAGGCCGTCCTGGACAAGCACCGTTCCGAGGTGACGCTGGACGAGCTGACGCGGCAGATGGCCGGCGGCGACGAGCTGGCCGAGCTGAGCCACGAGCTGCAGCGGTAGACCACCTCCCGTACGCGTGCCGGCACTCCTGACCCTGCAGCTGGTCAGGCGTGCCGGCCCGACGGGGAGCTCCCACCGTCAGTAGCCTGCGCACGTGACCCAGGCCCCGCGCGACGAGCACCCGGAGCTCTCGCTCGACAGCGACGTCGAGGTCGCGTCGCCCGGCGAGCTCCGACCGCCGCACCTCCAGGCGCCCCTCCTGGGTCTCGTGCTCCTCGGTGGCGCCTCCGGCACGCTCGCGCGCTGGGCCGTCGGGCTGGTGGTGCCGCACGCGGCCCGCCTGCCGCTGGGGACGTTCGCCGTGAACCTGGTCGGCGCCTTCGTGCTCGGCGCCCTCCTGGAGCACCTCGCGGGTCGCGGTCCCGACCGGGGCCGGCGGCGCGCCCTCCGGGTGACGCTGGGCACCGGCTTCTGCGGCGGGTTCACCACGTACAGCGCCTTGGCCAACGACACCGGGGCGCTGCTGCGGGCCGGGCTCGTGGGGCACGCGCTGGCGTACGCCGTCGGCACCGTGCTGCTGGGCGTCGCAGCGTCGGCCCTCGGGATCGCCCTGGCGCGACGGCGGCGAACGGCATGACCGTCCTGCTCCTCGCGCTGGCCGGCGGGCTGGGCGCGGTCGCCCGGTTCGTCCTCGACGGCACCGTCACCGCTGCGCGCTCCTGGCGTTACCCGGTGGGGACGACGGTCATCAACCTCACCGGCTCGTTCCTGCTCGGGCTGCTCGCCGGCCTCGCCGGCCGGGTGCTCCCGAGCTCGGCGTACCTCGTCCTCGGCACGGGGTTCCTCGGCGGCTACACGACCTTCAGCACGGCGGTGTACGAGACGGTCCGCCTCGCCGAGCAGCGGCGCTGGGGCGCCGCCCTGCTGCACGGTCTCGGGCAGGTCGTCGTGGCGACCGCGCTCGCGGCGCTGGGTTACGCCGCCGGGTCCGCGGGCTAGGGCGGGCTCCGTCGCGGCGCCCGACGTGAGAGCGTGACCGGGTGACGCGCATCCAGCACACCGTGGTCTTCCGCCTCGTGCACCCGCCCGGCTCGGCGGCGGAGGCCGAGTTCCTCGCGACCGCCCGCAGCACCCTCCCGGCGATCCCCGGGGTCGGTGAGTTCGTGATCAACCGCCAGGTGAGCCCCAAGAGCGACCTCGCCTGGCAGTTCTCGATGATGTTCGCCGACGACGCGGCCTACGCCGCGTACAACGACCACCCGGCGCACACCGGCTTCGTGGCGACGCGCTGGGAGCACGAGGTCGCCGCGTTCCAGGAGTACGACCTCGTCGCCGAGCAGCTGCCGGCCTGAGCCCAGGAGCGCGAGCCGGAGGTGCCGTGACCAGCAGCGGACCGGCGTCCGCGTCGTCGCGCCCGACCATGCGCGACGTCGCCGAGGCGGCCGGGGTCTCCCGGGCGCTGGTGTCGATCGTCTTCCGCGAGGCGCCCGGCGCCAGCGAGCAGACCCGGGCGCGGGTGCTCGAGGTCGCGGCGAGCCTGGGGTTCACGCCGAACCGCTCAGCGAGCCTGCTCAAGCTGCGTCGGAACCGGCACCTCGGCGTGACCATGAACCTCCGCAGCGCGTTCGAGGCGGAGCTCGTCGAGGGCATCCAGACGGCCGCCGACGCCGCCGGCTACGAGGTCGTGCTCTCCGCCGTGACGCCCGGCCGCTCGGAGGGACGCGCGGTCGCGACGCTCCTCGACTTCCGGTGCGAGGCGTTGATCCTGCTGGGGACCGCTCTCGAGGAGACCGCGCTCGCCGACCTCGCCGGGCGCGTGCCCCTGGTGCTCGTGGGTGGGGCGCGCGCGCCGAAGACCCTCGACGTCGTGCGGACCTCCGACGACCACGGGGCCGGTCTCGTCGTCGACCACCTCGTCGCGCTCGGCCACCGCCGGCTCGCCCACGTCGACGGCGGCCACGCCCTGCCCAGCACCGACCGGCGGCGCGGCTTTCGTCGTGCCCTGCGGCGGCACGGGCTCACCGAGGTGGCGGTGCTGGACGGAGGCGGGGACGAGGCTGCCGGCACGCGTGCCGCCGAGCTGCTGCTCGAGGCCGACGAGCTGCCGACGGCGGTGACGGCGTTCAACGACCGGGTCGCCCTCGGTCTCATCGAACGGTTCGGGCGCGCCGGGGTGCGGGTCCCGGCCGACGTGTCGGTCACCGGCTACGACGACACGGTGCTCGCCGGGCTGCTGGCGATCGACCTGACCTCGGTCAACCAGGAGGCCGAGGCCCAGGCCCGCGGGGCGGTCGAGGCGGCGATGGAGCGCCTCGACGGCGGGCGGACCCGTTCGATGACGCGTGTCCTCGAGCCCCGCCTGGTCGTCCGCGGCAGCACGGCGCCGCCCCGCTCCTGACGCACCGTTCCTTGACAGGACAAAGTGTCCAGGTCTACGGTCCGCTAGACCGATCTAGTTCGAGCGGTCCCGCCCCGCACCACCACGACGAAGGAGTCGCGATGAAGTTCGGCGTCTACGACGCGATCCTGCACGACCGGTCGCTGTCGGAGGCCCTCGAGGTCGTCGCCGGCCTCGGTCTCACGGGGATCGAGCTCAACTCGGGCGGCTTCCTGCCCGCGGTCCACATCCCGACGTTCGACGACATCCTGACCTCGGACACGGCCCGCGACGACTTCCTCGGCCACTTCGAGGGCACCGGCGTGGAGATCGCCGGTCTGAACTGCAACGGCAACCCCCTGCACCCGACGGCCGCGATCGGTGACGCGCACGCGGAGGACGTCCGGCGCAGCATCCGGCTGGCGAACCGGCTCGGTCAGCACCGCGTCGTCACCATGTCCGGCCTGCCTGGCAGCGAGCCGGGCGTGAAGCAACCCACCTGGGTCGTCAACGCGTGGAACTCGGCCGCGCTCGACGTCCTCGACCACCAGTGGGGCGTCGCCGAGACGTTCTGGCGCGAGATCGACCGGGAGGCGGCCGACCTCGACGTCAAGGTCGCCCTCGAGCTGCACCCGCAGAACCTCGTCTTCAACCCGGCCGGCATCCGCGAGCTGGTCGAGCGCACCGGCGCGACGAACCTCGGGGTCGAGCTGGACGCCTCGCACCTGTTCTGGCAGTGGATGGACCCGGTCGCCGTGGTCCAGGACCTCGGGCCGCTGGTCTTCCACGCCGCGGCCAAGGACGTCCGCATCAACCCGGCTGCCGCGGTGCACGGTGTGCTGGACAACCGGTTCCGCAGGCTGTCGCCGGACGAGCCGCGAACCAACCTCGGGGGCGACGAGTGGGTCAACGAGTGGCCGAAGGAAGCCGCATGGGACTTCGTCGCCCTGGGCCGCGGTCACGACGCCGTCTTCTGGTCGACCTGGCTCGCCGCCCTGCACGCCGTGGACCCGGACATGCTCGTGAACATCGAGCACGAGGACACCAGCCTGGGCCGCATCGAGGGTCTCGAGGTCGCCGTGGACGTGCTGCTGGACGCGGCCCGCCGAGCCGGGCTGGCCGACGTCGAGGAGAGGACCTTCTGATGGTCCACGACACGGGTGCCCCGGTCGCCGACCTGGCTCCAGACACCGAGGGCGTCAAGGCCGAGCTCTAGGAGCAGCAGGCCAGGTGCGACGCTGGCCCGGTGAGGGAGCGGCTGACGGCGTACGCGCACGACGGGCTGACCTTCGACGTCCGCGACACGGGACCCGAGGACGGTCCGGTCGTGATCGCCCTGCACGGCTTCCCGCAGACGTCGGCGTCCTGGGTCCCGGTGGCCGCCAGGCTTGCCGAGGCGGGTCGTCGGGTGCTCGCGCCGGACCAGCGCGGCTACTCGCCCGGGGCGCGCCCGGCGGCGGTGTCGGCGTACGCGATGCCTGCGCTGGTGGGCGACGTGCTCGCGTTGGCCGACGCAGCCGGCGTGGAACGGTTCGACCTCCTCGGCCACGACTGGGGCGGCGCGGTGGCCTGGGCGCTCGCGGCCGCGCACCCCGAGCGCGTGCGCAGCCTGACCGTCGCGTCCACGCCGCACCCCCGCGCACTGATCGCGGCGATGCCGCACGGCCAGGCACTGCGCTCCTGGTACATGGGCGCGTTCCAGCTCCCCTGGCTGCCCGAGCGGCTGCTCGGCGACCCGCGGACCGGCGTACGTCTGCTGTCCGCGATGGGGACGCCTCACCCCGAGCAGGTGCAGGCCTTCCTGTCCGAACGCGGTGCCGCTCACGGTGCCCTCGCCTGGTACCGCGCGTTCTTCCGGAGCCTCGCCGCCCGCCGCAGCGCCGAGGTCCCGCCGGTGCGCGTGCCGACGACGTACGTCTGGAGCGACGGCGACCCGGCCCTGGGACGGTGGGCGGCGGAGCACACGGGGGAGTGGGTGGACTCCGACTACCGCTTCGTCGTGCTCGAGGGGGTCTCGCACTGGATCCCCGACGAGGCGCCCGAGGAGCTCGCCCGCCTGGTGCTCGAGCGCCTGGCCGACTGATCGGCGCCGGTTCTGCGCTGGTTCAGGGCCGTCGTTCTCGGCGGCCGGTGCGGTGACCACGAAGCCGCTCGAGCGGATGGTGGACGTTCCCTAGTCCGACGGTTGGGAAGCCGCACCCTGGCGGGCGGCCGGACCTAGGGTGTCGCCGTGAGCACCCTCGTCGACGTGGAGCTGCCCCGCTACGAGGGGGCCGAGGTGGTCGTCCCGGCCCCGGGCCCGGGGGCGGGCAACTGGGCCGGCGCAGCGAGCGTCGTGCTCGCCGACGGCGTCTTCTGGATGGCCTACCGGGTCCGTCGCCCGCTCGGCGCCGGCCGCGGGGTGAGCGTCGTGGTGTCCCGCTCCGAGGACGGGGTCCACTTCGTCCCGGTGGCGACGCTCGACCGGGACGCCTTCGCCGCGGCCTCGTTCGAGCGGCCCGTGGTGATGCCGGTGCCGGGGGGCGGCTGGCGGCTGTACCTGAGCTGCGCGACGCGTGAGTCCAAGCACTGGTGGATCGAGGCCGTGGACGCACCCCGTCCCGAGGACCTCCCGCAGGGACGTCGGCACGTCGTGCTGCCCGGCGACCGGCGCTGGGGGGTCAAGGACCCGGTGGTCACCGTCACCGACGGCCGCTGGGAGATGTGGGTCTGCTGCCACCCGCTCGAGCTCGCCGGGGCCGAGGACCGGATGGTCACCGCGTACGCGACGAGCGCCGACGGCCTGGAGTGGGACGTCCAGGAGCGGGTCCTCGAGGGCGTTCCCGGGCGGTGGGACGCCCGTGGCGCCCGGGTGACCGCGGTGCTGTCGCACGCCCCGCTGCGCGTCCTCTACGACGGCCGGGCCGACGCGGCGTCGAACTGGTTCGAGCAGACCGGCGTCGCCGCGGAGGTCGACGGGCGTCTGGTCGGGTCACCGGAGCCGGTGGCCGTGTCCCCGGACGGCGACGGGGCGCTGCGCTACGTCAGCGTGGTGGAGCTGCCGGACGGACGGCGGCGCTTCTACTTCGAGGCCGCGCGGGCCGACGGTTCGCACGACCTCATGACGAGCGTCGCCGGCTGACACCGTCCTCAGACCGGTACGCCGTCGTCCCGAGCGGTATCGCCTCCCGGTCATCTCGCCCCTTCGGGCGGGAAGGGGTACCGCTCAGGTGCGACCCGCCAGGTCCAGCGCGCACGCCCGTGCAGCAGTCCCTCGGCACGAGCAGCACCCATGCGGGAGATCAGCCCCGAGCGATGACGCGCAAGATCGGACTTCGTTGCTCGCAGCACGAGGAGACCGTTCCTCTCGAACCACTCCTCGCGGGCGTTGTCCTCACGGTGCTGCTCCGGGTCGAGATGTCCATCTGGGCGGACGCTGTTCTTCCAGCTTCCGCCGTCGTACTCGAGGACGACGCCGGCCTCGCAGTCCAGGAGGTCGGGGATCCCGAGGAAGCGGCCGAGCTGGTCGTGCACCCGGGGGTTGAGCAGGGGCGTCGGGGCACGGAGCCCCAAGACGTACGTGAGCCGCAGGCGGGTCTCGCCAGGGCTGCGGGCACCCCGCCGCGCGAGAGCGATCGCTGAGCGTGCCTGCCTGGTGCCGCGGCGCCCACCGAGGCTGTCGACCAGGAGAGGCAGTGCGCTCTCCTCGAGGACACGAGCCTCGAGCAGCATGTCGAGGTCGACGACCGCCTCTTCCACGCTCGGTGCCCACCGCGCGAGGTCAGCAGCCGTGCGGGACGGGCTGGTCACCGGAATGCCGCCGATGTGGACGATCTCGTCCGACGTGAGGTCCTGGCGGACGTAGTGCAGCCCTGGCACTGAGCGGCGGTGGATCCCGTCGGGCAGGCACATGATCACGGGCGCTTGCCGGAGCGTGCGGTCCAGGCCGTCGAACGCCGGCGCCCCGAGCAGGTGGGCCGCCGACCACCCGCCGAGCGCACCTCCGGCCGGTAGGTGCGCGGCTGCTTCGACCAGCCGCTGGGCGGTCGTCACTGCCACTCCTGCGGGCACGTACCGACCCGGTGAGGTCCGGCGGTAGCGCGGCCCGTCCAGGAGGTGCTTGGAGAGGCCCTGGTCGCGAAGCTCGCGCGAGGTGCGAGGGCGTACCTGATCAGAGAAGTTGGCTGGGGTCACACCTGCAGGTTGGTGCTGAAGCCGGAGTCGCGCCGGTCGTCCCCAGGTGACGGTGGGCGCCGAGCAAGGCCCTGTGGACAGTCCACATCCTCCAGCCAGCAGGCGAGCGGTACCTCTTCCCGGTTCGACGTGCTTCTCGGCCGGGATCAGGCACCGATCGGGCGTCTGGCGTACCGGTCGATCTCCCGAGGCGGCAGCGGTGGTCAGGAGGTGGGCGCGACCCGTTCGGTGAACGAACCGCGGCCCTCGACCGAGCGCCAGTCGTCGAACGACTGGCCGAGGACCTCCTCGAGCACGGCGATGTCGTCGGTGCAGGACGCCAGCAGCTCTCCCCGCTGCTCGGGGCTGAGCCGGGGCCGGCGGTCCGGTCCGCCGTGCTGCAGGGCGCGGGTCAGCGGCCGGCTCGCCCGGCGCCACACCTGCGGCGGGGCGTACGCGCCGGCGGCCGCGCCCAGCCGGACGGCCCGGCTGAGGGCCTGCGTACGCAGACCCGGGCGGACGAAGCCGCGGGAGTTGTCCGGCGGGACGGTGCCGACCAGGCCCTGCTCGATCCCGAGGAACGCCGCGACGGTGTCGAGGGTCTTCGCAGGTGCGCTGACCAGCTGGAAGTAGCGCAGGACGAGCACCCGGTCCCGGTCGACGTGGTCGAAGAGGTCGGCGAGCTGCTCGCCGTAACGCCCCATCCGGCGGTAGTGCCAGAACGGCGCCCAGCCGGCCCGGACCCGTTCCTCCTCCGCGCGGCAGGCGGCCACGAAGTCGGCCTCCGGCTCGAGGCCGTCGACGTAGAGGTGGGTCCAGTTCGAGTAGGCCCGGTCGACGGGGTCGCGCACGATCACCACGAGCTTGGCGTCCGGCAGCTCCTCGGCGATCCGGCGCCGGGCCGAGCGCAGGTACAGGTAGAAGGGTGTGCTCTCGAGCCGGACGGAGCCCGCCGGCGCCGGGTCGAAGAGGGCGGCGTAGTCGTCGGCGCGCCAGACCCACTCCTGCTGGCTGTGGGCGTCACCCGGCCCGACGTAGGCCGGCGGCGGGGCGTCGGTGCACATGTAGTGCTTCGGTTCCTTGACCGCCGAGGCGTACACCTGCGGGTGCCGGGCCAGCGCCGCGTGCAACGCGCTCGTGCCCGCCTTGGGCGCACCGATGATCAGCGCGTCGGGCCCGGATTCCCTAGTGGACATGTCGGGATTGTAGCGGCGAGTGCCCGCCGAGCTCCGGGGAGACGTCCCGTGAGCCTGGCGAAGAGCCTCGACGGGGTGGGCGTCCTGCTTGCGCCGGGAGGCCGACCCGTCCCGGGCCCTTCGACAGGCTCGGGGAGGCGTCGTCGGGCGCTCAGTGCAGCGAGGAGGTGGCCTCGTAGCTCGTGCCCTTGGCGCGCTCGAAGCTGGCGTGGACCTCGGCCTCGGCCTCGTCGACGCCGACCCAGGTGGCGCCCTCGACGGACTTGCCGGGCTCGAGGTCCTTGTAGACGGTGAAGAAGTGCTCGATCTCCAGCAGGAGGTAGGGCCGGACGTTCGACATGTCGCGCAGGTGCTCGCGGCGGACGTCCTTCGCCGGCACGCAGAGCACCTTGTCGTCGCCGCCGGCCTCGTCGGTCATCCGGAACATGGCGATGGCGCGGCACTTGATCAGGCAACCGGGGAACGTCGGCTCCGACACCATCACCAGCGCGTCGAGCGGGTCGCCGTCCTGGCCGAGCGTGCCCTCGATGAAGCCGTAGTCGGCCGGGTAGGCCGTCGAGGTGAACAGGGTCCGGTCGAGCCGGATGCGGCCGGTCTCGTGGTCGACCTCGTACTTGTTCTTGTTCCCCTTGGGGATCTCGACCGTGACGTCGAACTCCAGGCCGCTCAGCTCGCGTACGTTCTCTGCGTTGGGCGCAGTCATGCCGACCTCCTTAGACTGTCCGGACGGCGCGTCGCGCCTGTCCGGGGGTGCCGCCCGGGGGTGCGGACAAGGCAGGACCGAGCCTAGCGGTCCGGGGAGGTGTCGCGTGCCGATGGGGGTGAAGCGCCTGCTCGTCCCGGTCGTCGCGCTGCTCGTGGTGACCGGGCTCGTCCTCGGCCTGGTCAGTGGCGTCTTCGGCACGATCGCCCACCGGGGCCTGGTGGCGGCCGGCCTCGAGACCTCGGCCGCGTCCGGCGCAGCGTCCTCCGGCGCCCTCGGTCCCTCCGCCACCGGCACGGGTCGTACGAGAGGTGGGAGCACCGCGCCGAGCGCGACCCCGTCCTCCGGCTCGGCCGGCTCCGTCGCGCTGCCCGCGCCGGTGCTCGCCGGCACCGACGGGCAAGGTGCCGTGTCCGCGGCCGCGGTCTCCGACCTGGTCCGCTCGGTCAAGGTCAAGGACTCCGGCGGCTACTCCGGCGAGGTCCGCGACATGCGTACGGGCGCCGTCGTGTTCAGCCACCGTGCGGGCAGCGGGGCGATCCCGGCGTCCACCACCAAGCTCGTCACCACCGCCACCGCGCTCGACCTGCTGGGGGCGGAGCACCGCTTCACGACGTCGGTGGTCTCCGCGGGCCGCGGCAGGATCGTCCTGGTGGGGGGCGGCGACCCGTACCTGGAGGAGAAGAGCTCGCGCGCGCAGCCGACCCGCGCCTCGCTCGGCGTGCTGGCGGCCAGGACCGCCCGCGCCCTCGAGAAGGACGGCGTCAAGAAGGTGTCGCTGGACTACGACGCCTCGCTGTTCTCCGGTCCCGCGCGGAACCCGACCTGGCCCGCGACGTACGGCGACGTCGCGTCGGACGTCTCGGCGCTCTGGGTGAACGAGGGCCGCTCGACCCCCGGTGGCGGGGTCCTGGGCCCGCGCGTGAGCGACCCGGCGAAGGACGCGGCGAAGGCGTTCGCCGACCGGCTGGAGAGCGAAGGCATCGACGTCGGCTCCGTCGGCAGGGGCAGGGCCGCTCGGGGGGCGACCCGGGTCGCTGCGGTCTCCTCGATGACCCTCGAGCGGATCGTCGAGCACGTCCTGATGACCAGCGACAACGACGGGGCCGAGGTGCTGCTGCGACAGGCCGCGGTCGCGGCGCACCGCCCGGGCACGTCCGCCGACGGCACCGCCGTCGTCGTGGCCCGGCTCAAGGACCTCGGCGCCTGGACGCCGGGCGTGCGGCTGGTCGACGGCAGCGGCCTGTCCCGGTCCACGCGGATCCCGGCCGCGACGCTCACCAAGCTCCTCCGCGCGGCGGGCGAGGACGCCCACCCGCGGCTGCGCCCGCTGCTCACCGGGCTGCCGGTGGCCGGCGTCGAGGGCAGCCTGGCGACCAAGTTCGGCGATGACGAGAGCCTGGCGGGCCGCGGCGTCGTCCGGGGCAAGACCGGGACGTTGAGCAAGGTGCACGGCCTCGCCGGCACCATCACCACGCGCGACGGCGCGCTGCTGGCGTACGCCTTCCTGGTGAACGACCCGAAGAACGACTACAACGCGACCATCTGGCTCGACCGCGTCACCGCGGCCATCAGCACCTGCGGCTGCCGCTGAGCGACGGCGGGCCGGAGCCTGCGCGGAGGCCGGTGCGGACCTACGCTCGTGGCATGCCCGCCGAAGCGCCGTCCATGGTCGACTGGGCGCTCGCCCGCAGCACCGCGACCCGCCTGGTCAGGCAAGGCCCGACCATCTCGGCCGACGGGGCCTTCGCGGCGGTCGCCGAGCTGAGGGAGGCGGCCGCGCGCGCGGAGCGCTACGTCACCGAGGTCACCGGGCTGGACGCCGCGTCGGGCAGCGCACCGGTGCTCGTGGTCGACCGGCCGGGCTGGGTCCAGGCCAACCTCGACGCGTTCCGGGTGCTGCTCACCCCGCTCACGGACGCCGCCGCCAGCCGGACGACGGCGAGCCCCCGATCCGTGACCCTCGGGTCGCGCGTGACGGGGGCCGAGGTGGGCGTGCTCCTCAGCTATCTGGCGCCCAAGGTCCTCGGCCAGTTCGACCCGTTCTGGACGGGGCCCGACGGCGCGCGCGGCCGCCTCCTGCTCGTCGCTCCGAACGTCGTCGAGGTCGAGCGGCTGCTGCGGGTGCCGCCGAGCGACTTCCGGCTCTGGGTGTGCCTGCACGAGGAGACCCACCGCGTGCAGTTCACGGCCGTGCCGTGGCTGCGCGACCACCTGCTCTCCCTCATCAGCCGGCTCGTCGCGACGGCGGACTTCGACGGCGGCGTGCTGGTGACGGTCGTCCGCGACGCCGTGCGCCGCATCGTCGAGGGCGTCCGGAGCGGCGAGGAGCTGTCGGTGGTCGACCTGGTGCAGACCCCGGCGCAGCGGGCGATCGTCGACGAGATCACCGCGGTGATGTCGCTGCTCGAGGGCCACGCGGACGTCGTGATGGACAGCGTCGGCCCCGAGGTCGTGCCGAGCGTCGCGCAGATCCGGGCGAAGTTCGACGTCCGGCGCCAGGGGCAGGGCCCCGACAAGATCGTGCGCAGGCTGCTCGGCCTCGACGCCAAGATGCGTCAGTACCGCGACGGGGCCGCGTTCTGCCGCCATGTCCTGGACGAGGTCGGCATGGTCGGGCTGAACCGGGTCTGGACCTCGCCCGACACCCTCCCCAGCCGCGCCGAGATCGCCAACCCGCAGCTCTGGGTGATCCGGAACCACCCCGAGCCCGCCACGCCGACGGCCGGCTGAGCCGAGCCGGGCCGAGCGCCGCGGTGTCCCGACGAGCCCTGGGTCCGGCGACCCTCGCCGTCGTGCAGGCCGTCGCCGGCGCCCTCGAGCGGGCCGACCGTTCGCTGCTCGTCGCCTGCTCCGGCGGTCCCGACTCGCTCGCCCTGGCGGCGGGCGTGGCCCACGCCGCCCGTGGTGCCGGGCTGCCGTACGCCGGCGTCGTCGTCGACCACGGGCTGCAGGAACGTTCCGCGGAGGTGGCGGACACGGCCCGCGCCGCGCTGACCGGGCTCGGCTACGCCGACGTGACGGTCGTGCGCGTGGAGGTCGCGACCGACGGCTCGGGTCCGGAGGCCGCCGCCCGGGACGCCCGGTACGCGGTGCTGACGACCGAGTCCGCCGTGCGCGGCGCCACCCTCCTGCTCGGCCACACCCGCGACGACCAGGCCGAGACCGTGCTGCTCGGCCTGGCGCGGGGGTCCGGCGCGCGGTCGCTGGCCGGCATGGCGCCGCGGGCCGACGGCCGGCTGCGTCCGCTGCTCGGCCTCCCGCGCTCGACGACCGTGGCCTGCTGTGCCGAGCTCGGGCTGCAGCCCTGGTCGGACCCGCACAACGTCGACCCCGCGTACGCCCGGGTCCGCGTCCGGGGCCGGGTCCTGCCGGTCCTGGAGGACGAGCTCGGACCGGGCGTGGCGGCCGCGCTCGCACGAACCGCTGCGCTGCTGCGCGCCGACGCCGACCTGCTCGACCAGCTCGCCGCCGACGCCGCGCCGGACCTCGCACGCGACGGGGGCCTCGACTGCTCCGGGCTGTCCGCGCTCCCGGCGGCGCTGCGGACCCGCGTGCTGCGCGACTGGCTCCGCACCCTCGGCGCCCGCGGCCTCTCGGCCGACCACGTCGCGGCAGTCGACGCCCTGGTCACGGGCTGGCACGGCCAGGGTCCGGCCCACCTGCCCGGCGTCCGCGTCGGGCGTACGGACGGGTTCCTGCGCGCAACCTGAACCTCACCGCCACGAGCGGTAGGCCCCCGCGGGGTCTCGGGCCGAGAACGCGGGAACCCACCTCTCGCGAGGCGCAGGGTCCGCCCCGACCGACCTCAGACGGCGGAGTAGCCGCCGTCGGCGACGAGGACCGAGCCGGTGATGAAGCTCGCGGCGTCGCTGGCCAGGAAGACCACGCTGGGCGCGATCTCCTCGGGCAGGGCGGCCCGCTGCTGCGGCGCGTCCTCGATCCACATCCGGCGGAACTGCGGGTCGTCGACCGGGGCCATCGCCGTCTTGACGTAGCCGGGGGCGACCGCGTTGACGCGGATCCCGTACGGCGCCCACTCCACCGCGAGCGACTTGGTCAGGTGGTGCACGGCGGCCTTGGACGCGTTGTACGCGGGCTGCCACTGCGGTCGGTTGACGATGAAGCCGGACATGCTGCCGATGTTGACGATCGAGCCGGACCCCTGCTCCCGCATGAGCGCCCCGACGGCCAGCGAGGTCTTCCACAGGGCGCGCACGTTGAGGTCGAAGACGTCGGCCCACTGGGAGTCGGTGACCTCGAAGGAGGGTGCGTGGTAGCAGGTGCCGGCGTTGTTCACGAGGATGTCGACCCGGCCGCCGAACGCGTGCTGAGCCTGCTCGGTCATGGAGGTGACCTGCGCGTCGTCGGTGATGTCGGCGGTGATCGTGACGAGCTCGATCCCGGCCTCGGCGGCCTCCGCGGCGGCGGCCTCGTTCGCCTCGGCCCGGCGTCCGGCGATGGCCACCCGGGCGCCGGCCCGGGCCAGGCCCAGCGCGAAGGCCTGCCCGAGGCCCTGGTTGCCGCCGGTGACGAGGGCGGTCTTCCCGGTGAGGTCGAAGGGGTTGTTGGGGTTCACGTGGTGCTCCTAGCTCGAGCGTCGCTGGTCTGGCGCCCACGCCGGACCGGCGCAGGGGGTGCGAGCCAAGGATGACCGGTATCGACCGGTCGTACCTGTGGCAGGCTGAGGCCGTGGACTCCTCTGCCCTCGGCACCGACCTGTCCCGCGTGCTGTTCACCCCGGAGGAGGTGCAGGACCGGATCGCCGCGCTGGCGGCCCAGGTCGACGAGGACTACGCCGGCAAGGACGTGCTGCTCGTCGGCGTCCTCAACGGGGCGGTCATGATCATGGCCGACCTGTCCCGGGCGCTGTCGATCCACTGCCGGATGGACTGGATGGCCATCTCCTCGTACGGGTCGGGCACCAAGTCCTCCGGCGTCGTCCGGATCCTCAAGGACCTCAGCACCGACATCGCGGGGATGCACGTGCTCGTCGTCGAGGACATCGTCGACACCGGGCTGACGCTGTCCTACCTCGTGAGCAACCTGCGCTCGCGCGGCCCGGCGAGCCTGGAGGTCCTGACCGCGTTCCGCAAGCCGGAGGCGCTCAAGATGCCGGTCGAGGTGCGCTACGTGGGCTTCGACATCCCGAACGAGTTCGTCGTGGGCTACGGCCTGGACTTCGACCAGCGCTACCGGAACCTCACCGGGGTCGCGACGCTCGCACCGCACGTCTACAGCTGAGCCGTCCCGACCGGCCGTTCGCGGGCGGCGTACGCGGGGGGCTGCTTTGCTCCGCACCGGTAGCCTGGCCGCTTGAGGGCACGCGGAGCAGTCGGCGTGCTGCTCCCGACTCTCTAGGCAGGTCATGAACCTCAAGCGCATCTTCCGCGGTCCGCTCATCTGGATCGTGCTCGCCGTCGTCGCGGTGGGGCTGCTGATCGATTTCAGCACCCGCCTCAGCGGTGGCTACAAGGAGGCGCCCACCTCGCAGGTCGTCGCCATCATCAACGGCACCGAGCCGCTGACCGAGGTCACGCTGATCGACCGCGAGCAGACGATCGAGGTGACCACCAAGGACACCAACCAGCGCTACAAGGCGACCTGGGTGGGCGACCAGAGCGGTCAGCTGATCGACCGGCTCAACCAGCGGGTGGCGGACAAGACCCTCGACACCTGGCAGGGCGAGAACCCGCAGCCGAGCTTCTTGTCCAACCTGCTCGCGACGCTGATCCCGTTCATCCTGATCGCCGTCGTCTTCTTCTTCCTGCTGAACTCCGTGCAGGGTGGCGGCAGCCGGGTCATGCAGTTCGGCAAGTCCAAGGCCAAGGTGGCCAACAAGGACACGCCCAAGACCACGTTCGCCGACGTCGCCGGCGCTGACGAGGCGGTCGAGGAGCTCCAGGAGATCAAGGAGTTCCTCGCCGAGCCGGCCAAGTTCCAGGCCGTCGGCGCCAAGATCCCCAAGGGCGTGCTGCTCTACGGCCAGCCCGGCACCGGCAAGACGCTCCTCGCGCGTGCCGTCGCCGGCGAGGCCGGGGTGCCGTTCTTCTCGATCTCTGGGTCCGACTTCGTCGAGATGTTCGTGGGCGTCGGCGCCAGCCGCGTGCGCGACCTCTTCGAGCAGGCCAAGGAGAACGCCCCCGCCATCATCTTCATCGACGAGATCGACGCCGTCGGTCGGCACCGCGGTGCCGGCATGGGCGGCGGGCACGACGAGCGCGAGCAGACGCTGAACCAGCTCCTGGTGGAGATGGACGGCTTCGACGTCCGCGGCGGGGTCATCCTCATCGCCGCGACGAACCGGCCCGACGTCCTCGACCCGGCGCTGCTGCGCCCGGGCCGCTTCGACCGTCAGATCCCGGTCGACAACCCGGACATGAAGGGTCGCCTGCAGATCCTCAAGGTCCACTCGCAGGGCAAGCCCGTCTCGCCCGACGTCGACCTCGAGTCGGTCGCCCGCCGGACCCCGGGCTTCACCGGCGCCGACCTCGCCAACGTCCTGAACGAGGCGGCGCTGCTGACCGCACGCTCGAACGCCAAGATCATCACGAACGCGTTCCTGGACGAGTCGATCGACCGCGTCGTCGCTGGGCCGCAGAAGCGTAGCCGGCTGATGAACCAGAAGGAAAAGCTCGTCACCGCCTACCACGAGGGCGGCCACGCCCTGGTCGCCGCGGCACTGCCCGGCACCGACCCGGTGCAGAAGATCACGATCCTGCCCCGGGGTCGGGCGCTCGGCTACACGATGGTGCTGCCGGAGAACGACAAGTACTCCAACACCCGCGCCGAGCTGCTCGACCAGCTGGCGTACATGATGGGCGGGCGCGCGGCCGAGGAGCTCGTGTTCCACGACCCCACCACGGGTGCGAGCAACGACATCGAGAAGGCCACGAACGTCGCGAAGGCGATGGTCACCCAGTACGGCATGACCGAGCGGCTGGGTGCGATCAAGCTCGGCACCGGCGACTCCGAGCCGTTCCTGGGTCGTGACTACGGGCAGGGCCGCGACTACTCCGAGGAGATCGCGGCGATCGTCGACGAGGAGATCTCGCGACTGATCAGCACCGCCCACCAGGAGGCGTTCGACATCCTCACGGCCAACCGGGACGTGCTGGACGACCTCGTCCGGGCGCTGTTCGAGCACGAGACGCTCGACCGGGCCGCCGTGGCCGGCATCTTCCAGAACCTCCGGCTCTGGCCGAAGCGTCCGGCCTGGACCGGTTCGGACAGCCGGGTCCCGTCCGACCAGCCGCCGGTGATGCCGCCGCCGCGGCGTACCGACGTCGACGGGGTGCCCGCGCTGAACGGCTCGAACGGGTCCAACGGCTCGCACGGCTACGGCCAGAACGGGTCCAACGGGCACGGGCAGGTCGAGCCCGGCGGCGAAGGTGTGCCGGCCGGCGGGGCTCCCGTCCCGCCTGGGCACACCCCGGTCCCGCCGCAGCTGCCGCCGGGCCCGGCCGGTGGCAGCACGCTGCCGCCGCGCGGCCCGGACTTCCGCTGAGGGCGGCAGTCGCAGGCGCAGCTCGCTCGGCGAGGATGACGTGGTGAGCAGCCCCCCCGAGTCCCCGGACCTCGATGTCGAGGTCGACGAGAACCCGCCCGACGAGCGGCCGCCGATCGACGAACCACGGATCGCGGCCGCAGTCCGGGAGATCCTCTTCGCCATCGGCGAGGACCCGGACCGCGACGGCCTGGTGAGGACCCCGGAACGGGTCGCGCGGGCGTACACCGAGATGTTCGCGGGGCTGCGCCAGGACCCGGCCGACGTGCTGGCGACGACGTTCGACCTGGGTCACGACGAGCTCGTGCTGGTCAAGGACATCGAGGTCTGGAGCAGCTGCGAGCACCACCTCGTGCCGTTCACCGGCGTGGCGCACATCGGCTACATCCCGGCCCGCGACGGTCGGATCACCGGCCTGTCCAAGCTCGCGCGCCTCGTGGACGTCTACGCCAAGCGACCGCAGGTCCAGGAACGCATGACCACCCAGATCGCCGACGCCCTCGAGCGCTACCTCGCCCCCCGCGGCGTGATCGTCGTCATCGAGTGCGAGCACCTCTGCATGACGATGCGCGGCGTGCGCAAGCCGGGCTCGCGGACGATCACCAGCGCCGTCCGCGGTCACCTCCGGACGAGCGCCACCACCCGCGCCGAGGCGATGAACCTCATCCGCGGCTAGTCCTGAAGGAAACGCTGACTCCCGCCCGCTCTGATCGAGAAGAACGGGTCGGGAGCCAGCGTCTTCTTGTTCCTTGGTGCCCGCACCCCTCCCTCAGCCCCGAGCGCGCACCCGCCCCACCCGCCCGCACCCCGACCCGCTCCGGGCGCTCACCCCAACGGAGAAACGCTGAGGTGCGGCAGCCCGACGGGCAGCAGCGTTGTCGTACATCAGCGG
>Ga0210040_10002434_pt1 | contig 26278 bp, 25 predicted proteins | sample CryGeyCG12114_NA_FD_185462 | JGI IMG/M metagenome (GOLD analysis project Ga0210040, IMG submission 185462) | Groundwater microbial communities from aquifer - Crystal Geyser CG19_WC_8/21/14_NA (SPAdes) (version 2) | ecosystem: Environmental > Aquatic > Deep subsurface > Groundwater | place: USA... | reverse complement strand
CTTGCACTGGCGTGTGCTAGCGTTTGCCTCTGTATTGTTGCACTGGTCCAGAAGTCTTCCATTCAAGGAGGGCTAGTTACCGCCATCCCACCTTGCGTCTCTTTTGCTGCATATGCCGTGGCTTTTTGTTTTCCTTCACGTCGCTATTGTTCAGACGAAGTGCTCGTGTAAAAGTACAAAGCGACAATATCTCTTTCTTTCCACAACGGCGATTCCCAACCTGTTTGTAACATATAGTGGCATAGCTTTTTTTGCAAAATGCGTCACCGTCTGCTTAGCTTTCTTTTCATTTCCTTAGTCGTCGTGCGATGTGTATTGAATGTGAGAGGGGGAGGGACGACGTCAGACCAGCCCGATCTTTAGGCGGGGTGCGCCGAGCCACTGAAATGTTAGCGTTCACACCAACATCGTGCACTTTCCCGTCACCTCGCTCTCCTGTTTCGAGCATCCATTAGATGTTCTCACCTTATTCACCGTTTTCAAGCGCATAATAAACAAGCGTCTCAGGTTTCCCCAGATCTTCACTCACCTACGTACCAGGCCTATCCCCACTCCCACCGCTCAACTGCGTAATCAAATGCGTCTGCCCAATCTGAATAACCACCAACCAAATCCCCAACCCCGTCAAAAACGCACCCACCGCATCCCTCCTCGTCGCCCCCAGCGCCACCGTCAGCCAACTCAGCAACGAACTCGACAGCAGCGACCAGAAGATCGCGATCCAGAAAAAGTACTTCTGGAACGTGTTGCTGAAGCGCGTGTTCGTCGCTATGATGCCCACGCCGTAGAAGCCGACGAGCGCTGTGATGGCGAGCAGGAAAATCACGTTCCAGAGGAGCTTGATCTTGGATTGGAAGTGCACGGCGCCGTTTGGCGAGTAGCGGAGCGTGTAGGGTTGTTGCTCGGGGACGGTTTTGGGGCGGAGGGTCCAGGCGTGTAGGGAGGCGATGTCGTCGACTTGGGCGCGCGTCTGCAAGTGTTAGCTGCGTGTTGATAAAGACATGGTTACTCAAATACCTTGAGCTCATCGCGGCAGTAGTCTGGTAATATCTTCGCGAGGCTTGCGCTGTTGGCAGGCTCGACGACAGTGCGACTTTGCGCACCCCAAGCTTTATTGACCATGAGCCAGGGCTGGGTTCCGGATTGAGAACTGTCGACGACGTCGAAGTGTAGTACGCTGACTCCTTGTGAGGCGGCGAAGACGGGGTCGTCGAGTTGCGAGAGGCGGATCTCGGATTCGATGACATGGTCTGGGACCACGGATCAGATACTGGAGAGGTGGCCTGAGTTTCGAAGACTTACCCATATGTCGCAGTAACGTCACCGCATCCGTCACGTTCTCCCGACGCGATTTCAGGTCTACATCATCGCTTGAGAGTTCTTGTTCCAGGCGTTGTAAGTCTTCGGTCAAATGTTCGACGATTGTTCGTCGTAGGCCGGTAAAAGTGGGTATGAACAGCGGGGCACTAGCATCTTGGGCTCTTTTGGACGCTTCAGCGAAGGCGGACTCGTACTCGTCGAACTTTGATCTATAGTTACGCAAAAGCGCAGTAGATCCCATCGCGCCAGTACGCCCTCTCTAAGTCAGCGATTGGGGATTCACTGGTGGCCAAGGATGTGGTACTTACTTGACATATTAGACTGCATTTCGATATCTGACATCGTTCTGCTAGCCGCAAAGTTCAACATTAGGCTCGCTTTAGAGATCTGGAGCAGCAGACAAGCTCCGTTCGATAGGCTAACATCACCTAGGAATGTACGAAGACCAGTTCTGCAGACGCAATCGAAATGGCAGCATTTTCTTCTTGCCCCGTCCAAGTGAGGCTCTGCGGCCCCCACCTCAGCCTCGTGGCAGAGTTCTTGGCCCCAAGATGCTTTTTGATTGTGCGGAGCAAATCCTGGCGGTCTTCACCAATCAGCATTCTTCTTAACTTTAGAAAGTCCCAATACAGTCCCAATACAGCGACGAGCATGTGGCCCCAGATGTGTCAAATCTGCAGGAAGGAGTCGCATGGCACTGCAGCTTATGTCAGACACGGTGTGGTGGGCAGTACCGCGCACGCCATGCAGCTTTAATTGACTGCATTATCGTTCGTGCCGACGAATCATCCACCAGGCTCAATACCTGTAAATAGCAGATCGGCGAAGCGTTCGCTAGACGAAGCAAAGGAACACGCACAGTGCAGATCGCATACGTCTCAAAGCAGCGACAGACTGCAGCGTGGCTGGAAGGATCAATCCAACCCTGGGAATTTACCATATACGGCAGCTATTCCTAAGTTTCCACCCCAAGACGGTAATTACTTCCTGTTCAGGGTCGCCCAGCAGCCTTCCGCACAAGACAAGACCAACGTGAGTATCTGCCGTTCACTGCCTGGCACGTCTGTGCTCATCGAATCACACGACTCGCTTTTGGCCCCATTGTCAACATAGGGCGGCGTACATGCCTGTATAGACGGGAAGACCTGCAAGAGACGCACGATCGCGTATGAAGCTTCTTGGAGTGCAAAGTCCTCTGCGTCGATCGTTGGTTAGCTTAGATCTTTCGCAATGGCCAGTGAAGTTAATGCGTGGAGAAGACATACGTCCAAGGCAGACTCTAGGCCCACCATTGAATGGTATGTAGCCCCAGCCGACGGATTTCTCCAACCCATCGGCCCAGCGCTCGGGCCGGAAGAGGTGAGCATCGTCGCCGTACAAGTCTTTTCTTCGGTGGATTAGGTAGGGGCAGTAGCCTACCGCGGTGCCTTTGCGGATTAGTACTGGGCTTGTACCTTGAGGCCCGCCACCTGTTGGTAGTGTAGTGGTGGTTAAAGCTGTGCGTGAGTTCACTGGCACGGAAGGGTAAAGTCTCAGGACTATGCTTGATTAGAAGAGGTCAGGAGCAATGAGTTCAAGAGGTGAAGTACCTTCTTTGAGCACGAAGCTGAGATACGGCATGCGTTTGAGATCCTGCTGTGTCGGAAGATTCGAGCCTACTTGGCCCTGGATCTCTTCACGGAGCTTTGCGAGGACATCCGGGTGGCGCGATAACAAACGTCTATAGGCATCGTTAGTCAAGCCCTTCCAAACTGATGCGTCACTTACAATGCCCACGTAAGACAGCAAGCCGTAGTATCCCGGCCAGCCAGCAGAACATTCAAAACCTGGGAGCGCAAGACAAACACATCGTTCGTCTTCTGCAACAGCGCATCAAGAAATACATAGTCAGAATCGTCATAGCTCTTCGCCTCAATCCTGGCTTTGATCATCGAGTCAACAAAGCCGTGTACAGTGCGACATGCCCTCCAAAATTTCAGTCCGCCGATCAACCAATACAAGTCGCCCAGCCGTCCTCGCTGAGCCAAATAGTCCTGCGCAACTGTAAACGCTTCAGCAAACTCCATCTCTTTACTCACAATGCCCTCATCATCCGATTGCTCAAGCGCTCCAATGCTTTTGTTGAAGAGGAGATACGTCGTGGTTTCCAATGTGAACCGGAAGAACAACGGCTGGAGATCCACGGGGCTCGCGTCGGGTATCAAAGCAATCAGTTTCTCGGTTGCTTCCTGCATCTCGGCGAAGTTCTGTGCGCGATTACCCGTGAACTGGGGTCGTAGGAGGTCACGCGAATGCTTCCAAGCTGCGCCATCTTGCGTGAAGATTCCGTCGCCGAGTAGAGGGAAGAAAGTAGGTCGGCGTGCACCTAGTCCAAACTCTGCTCGGTGGTATCAGCAATCCGAACGTCTCAGTGCCATGCAGAGTACATGATGGGTACCTTTGAATTGTGAGGATAGTATGGCTTCAATATTCTTCGGCTCCATGGTATCGATTCCAGATACGCCGAGGAGGACCTGCTCGAAGGTATGTCCAACAGGTCGGATAGCATGTTCGAAGAACTGCAGGATCCGGCCATCTCGAGCAGATTTGAAAGCATTGATGATTAGATCAAGTGCAAGTGGCCATTTATAGGGCAAGACGGGTAGAGGCTCGCATCCTTTCGCTTTCCCATAAGCAATGTCGGCCTGCCGCCTTTCGTGAGCAAAAGCGAATTTCGATGCAGCCTCGTCAGGAACTTACTGCTTCGGCGCGCCTGGCCTTCACTGTACTGTAAAGCAAGCCCGTGGCGAAGACAATAAGCGATGTGCTCAAAAGAAACCACATGATGCGTGGCTGTTGGATGCTGGACTCGGTCCACGCTGCTCTAATATGCGCGGGCCGACTGCATGTTGCCTAGTGTGGAGGTTTGGCTCTGCGCCGTTGCATGATCTCGGTTGCCGCCTGGCCCCTACACGGAACATGATGTTGCCCTGCTGCCAGGTAACGAGCATGCGACACTGTCTGATTGGTCGATAAAGGGTGCATCGCTTGCATGTGCATGTCGGCTGCAGGCCGAATGTGAAGTTAGCACACACTCTTTTTGTAACACTTCAAAGGGTTTGTCGAATAATCATTAATTGTCAAAGCCTGTAAGGACTGCACCAGCCTTCATTGGGCACTCTCACCCTCCAAGCGGTCACCTTGTGTGCGGTTCCTTCTACTCGCGAGACCGCCCGTCCCCCCGCCCATTACATGCTTCCTCCCTTGTTATAACCTTCTTCCTTCATCCCCGCCAACCAGCCAGGCTTTTTCTTATCCTGTCGCGTTCCTACAACAAACTCCGGAAGCAAGGATGGCGCGATCTCTTCGACCATCGAATGTGCGTTGTTTTGCTCGAGCGACCTCTTCGTCGCATCGCCTTAGGTGTCCTCCATGCATCAACATATCGTCTATTGTTTCTCTTCATCGAAGTCGCCACCAGCAGAGTCTTGGCCTGGGTTGACCTGTTCGTAATCGAAGAACTTGACGAAGCGGTAGAAGCCGGCGGCCATGAGGGCACCGATGAAAGGTCCGATCCAGTAGATCCAGTGGTAACCCACGAACTGAGTGGAAGCGACAGCAGGTCCGAAACTGCGAGCTGGGTTGAGGGAACCGCCGGTGTAGAAGACGCCTGTAGTGAATTAGCTCGTGTAGCTTGCGTTGCGGTACTGGCATAGTGAGACTTACCGCCCATCATAGCCACGAATAGCGCTAGTCCAACACCAATCGGAGCAATGAATGTGTCCTTGCTTTTCTCCACGGCAAGCATGAGCACAATGAAGACCAGCTCAGCGGTCATGAACGCCTCGATGAAGACGCCCTGCGCAATGCTCGTATCAGGAGAAAGTGAAGTGTTGGTAGCCGCGATATCGCCAGGAAACATAGCTTGAACTAAGCCGGCAGCGCACATGGCAGCTATGAGCTGTGTGGGAAACAGAAACAGCCCTCGAATAGCCGGAATAGCGCCAGATATGACCAAGCCTAGCGTCACCTGAAGTTGACTCAGTATGGAGCGACTGATGAAGCGAAGGTCTAAGACGTACCGCAGGATTGAACAATCCACCACTGATGCGGTAGAAGGCCCACACGTTTACCAACAGACTGAACCCATAGATCAGCGCAGTGAAGATGTTCTGCTGGCTGCTTGCTAATCCGTTGGGTGCCGGGGTACCTTGGGTTGTGAGCATGATCTGACCGGCAAAGGCGAAATACAGAAACATGAACGTTCCAACGAACTCTCCTGCTGCCGCGACCAAGTGAGCCGTAAGGGTGCTGATGGTGCGCTTCGGTTTGCCATCAGAGCGGGCTTTCGCGTGGCCATTGGATTCGTGGTTTACATGGCCATTCTGGTTCTGGTCGTAGTCGCGACTGTGCCGATAGTTTGGGTCTTCTTGACTGTGATGACTGGTCCGGTAGTTCTGATCCTCGCGGCTGCGACGGTGGGGTGCTGGCTTTGGCTCGCGGTGGACAGGTACGCGAGGCATATCGTTGAGCGAGTAAGAACAGTAGCTTGGAATGCTAGAAGTGCAAACGTTCACGTCGATGCAACTCAATTGGTTTTCAATGTGATCGTGAAGGGGGCTGAAATAAAGTTGGAGGAGGTTGGAGGAAGAAACACCGCGACTTCAGACTATTGACCGTTGCACATCGTAAAGGGGAACCAAAACCATCGGCGACGTAAGCGCAAGCCTTCCCGCCAAACGGGAGACGCACAGATCGATGACGATCATTGTTGCGTAGGGGAGGGATCCATATGGCCCGCTATCCAGATAGCGCATGTTGCCGCGAAAAACGTGCGGTCCAGATCTTCCACTCAAGTTCGATCCTTCAAGGAACATCGTCCTCGGAGCATGCAAGAACGTTGCGAATGCTTCATGTTGAGAGCGCCTCTGCTGATGGCTGCAAGCCATGATGGAAAGGCTGGCGAGTCGTGTCGGAGGCTTGTGGTTGAAACGCGGCTAGTCAAGCCTCTTTGACGTCAGAGTGATCTCCGTAAGAAACCAGCAAACTGGTTTGCGGTCTGGGGGCATGCAACTTGATGGAAATTGCATGTGCACTGTCAGTCGGAGGAGATCTCCACCATGGGTTATCCCGTCTGATCGCCGATGGCATGAAGGGTCTTGCGCATCGCGCGGCGTAAGATTGATTTCAAGCCGGACAGTACGAGCCGTGTTGCCTGCGACATTTCTTCGAAGCGCCTTGATGAGCTTTGCGTCTCGAAGGATTTGCTCGGCGGGGATGGAGTGATATACTGTCACTCATCCGGGGTGAGCTTATATACAACCATCCTTCTGGCAGGTGGAAGGTAAAGTGTTGGTATGTGCAACTGAAGGCTGTATATACACGAAGAACGAATCTAAAGCTTGAGCATCATGAGCACTCACCTGCTCTTCTTGCCCTGGTATTTGAAGCCCTGCTTCTGTCTCCTCTCTACCCATCGTGCCCAACCAGAATCGACCAGGTCCTCCTGTACTACCAGATCTCGCACACGAAGCATCTTGGCAATCCATGTCTCAAGGGCCCAATCAATCCATCCGGCTCTTCTCAGATACGTTGTGAACCCGAACCAAGCAACTGCGAACGCTGCACCAGCTGCCACACCAACCATGACCTGCTTTGGCGTATGATAGCTCAGGTAGATACGGCTCGTAGCGACAGTGCCGGCACTTGCTAGGGCGAGAAGCGAAAGGAAAAAGCGACCGCCAAACGTAAACGGTGTATGGGTGTCGGTCGGATGCGGGACATGTCGAAAGAGGAGGAATAGGGTCAGGGTGACGGAGAAGAAGGACACAAACTGCGCATGTGACGACGGCATTCCGTAGCCTTTTCCATGCATTTCTACCACATGTTAGTCCTTGCTCGAGTATGCACGTGTTGGTAAAGGTCGTACCCCGCGGCCGCTCTTCCTTGATGTAGCGCTTCAGGACCCAATTGAGCGCTTCACACGCCATCTGCCCAGCGAACATTAAGCCAATCTCAATCTCGCGGTTGCTCCATATCAAGGTCGCATATACGACGCATAGTCCTTGTGGTACCAGGGCCAGCCATGCGCAGAGGTATGAGATGCGGTCGGCGGGGTTCTGCCGGTATCAGCGTTGCTCGTGACAAGGATATGAACTACGCACATAATGCACATGCGTCAGAGACAGCGACGCAAGCGGAGGATTCTCCATCGCGGCCTATCGTGGAATTAAGAAAGTTGAAGTTTACGACCAGGATGCGTGGTGACGGCAATGTCGGCGCGGCCCTGAAGCTTGGCATGGCGGCGGGCGCAGGACACTCCCGTGATTCAAGGTTCTCAGCGAGATGTATACCATCAACGGCTAGACTTGACAGCCAAATAATTAACTAGGTAGCTGATTGACTGCAGACTTGACTCACCATGGGCTTCTTCACAGGTTCTTTTGCCTTCCTTCGCTGTCGGTAGTCGCCACGCCCTTTTTCTCACTCGTCCACATCCAGTTATCTCCGCCCTCTCTCCGGCGCCTCACACTTTAACATATACGAACGAGGACGCCAGCATAACATTATTAGATCCTCACGGTCCTCCAAACAGACCCTTGGCAGACAACATGGAAGACATCGAGCTTGACGACGAACGCGCCGAAGAACTGAACACTCTGCAGAGCATCTACCCAGAGTTGGTCATCGATGGGAACAATTCATTCTGTGCGACTCTAGATCTTCTGGTGGCACCATCGAAGCCTTTACCCGTCACATTCGAGCCCGAGCAAGACATCCAACGCTTGTCGTACCTCCCGTGTCTACACATCGAGATCAATCTCCCCACCACGTATCCCGCCGAATCCTCGCCTTCCATCACCCTTTCCACTACACCACCATGGCTGCCGTCAGACGTCTTGCGAAAGCTTACAGATGAGGCAAAGTCGCTATGGGAAGAATATGGAGGAGGCATGATTCTGTTCTCGTACATCAGCTCGCTCCAGGAGCAAGCGGAGACAGCATTCGGTCTGGAGGGGCTTACGCTGCCTTCAGACATGCGGCAGGAGCTGGTGGCGTACAGCAAGAAGTTGAAGCGTGAGCTGTTTGATAAGGAAACTTTCGATTGCGAAGTGTGCCTGGAGCCGAAGAAGGGTTCAGCATGCTATCGAATGGAGCGCTGCAGCCACGTCTTCTGCGTGGCATGCTTGCAAGACTACTACAACAACTGCATCAAGGAGGGCGATGTAAACAACGTCAAGTGCATGTCTACAAAATGCGGCAAAACTGGTGGCAGCAAGCGCAAGAAGGACCGGTTATTGTCGCCCAAGGAATTGCTGCAGATTCCACTAGACCGCGAAACAGTCGAGCGCTTCGCGAAGATAAAACGGAAGAAGAAGATCGAATCGGATCCGACGATCATATACTGTCCGCGAACATGGTGTCAAGGCGCGATGCGAACCGACAGGTACCCAAAGATCACGGATGTCACACAGATGGACGACTCAGACTCGGAGGCTGAGGAGGACAACACAGTTGAGGAGAACGGTACAAGTTCGGAGGAAAAAGTGAAGAAGCGCGCAATTGGCAAACACGGCATGGAGCGGTTAGCTGTCTGCGAAGACTGCAATCTTGCTTTCTGCGTCGTCTGCCTAGCTTCGTGGCACGGTGACTTTGTGCGCTGCGAACCACGAGACCTGAACCAGCTTACGGAGGAAGATCAAGCGTCACTCAACTTCATCCTCAAGAGCACTTCGCCTTGCCCTTATTGCTCTGTTCCTTGCCAGAAGTCATATGGCTGCAATCGTAAGTCACATCCAAATACATATCCTGTGCTGAATCCATCGCTGACCTATCCATCAGACATGACATGCGCGCAGTGTGAGACACACTTCTGCTACCTCTGCGGCGCCTGGCTCAATCCCGATCACCCGTACCGGCATTTCAACGATCCAAAGAACAAGCACTGTTGGGGGCGTCTCATGGACGGCGCCGAGGGCGAGGATAACGCTGTGCAGTTTGGCGGACGACGAGGCGCCGAGCAAGCTGCTGAGTTCTGGGAGCAAGAAGCTATGCGGATACAGTTGCAGCTGAATGAAGAAGACACGGTGTGATCATGACACCTTGATATGCATTCAAGTGGGTGGACCACCGATTTAACAACTATGGAGAAAGGAACCGAAGGAAGATCGCTGGCTAAATCGCGGGTCAGAACGAATGAGTTGGAAAAGCGAAGAGTCGGAACGTCGAGGTCACATAACACGCTACCTATGCCCTGTTCCATCCAACGATCAATGCACCTTCTTCTTCGGCAGACCGACATGGTCCACCAATACACAGAAGAAAAGTGTCAAGCAGATCGTGGGGATCATCCAGGCACTACCCAAGTACGCATACATGTTCGTCTCATGGTACCGAATCAGCGACACAAGAGCGAGACCAAGCCCAGCCGCCGCAGTAACCGCGAGCCTGACGACGTGCCCAAGTCGGCGCTGGCTCTTGGTGAGCGAGAGGAAGCCGAGTGTAGCAGTGAGGATGAGCGCAAGACCGCCCTGTTACTTGTTAGCAAAAGCCATCATACCTAGAACAATTAAGCAAACTCACAGCAATAAACGTATAACTCAATATCAAATCAAAGATCTGATAATACTGATGCTCCGTCACCTGCAAATCCGGCACATCACTTTTCTTCATCTTCCGCTTCGCAACCGTGACACTAAACGTATCGAACAGCGTCTTATACGTCGCCGACGTCATCGAGTTGATGCCGTTCCACAACTGCTGCGCCGCAGTCTCGTTACCAAAATCCGGCAGGTAATTATCCATTCCCTCCTGAATATCCAGATACGCCTGCGCCACCGTCTTAAGCTCCTTACTCGCGTCCACACCTTTCGGAATGTAGTTATACACATTAACAAAGCACGTGTAGTTGAAGTAATCCGCGTACGCTGTGCCGTTGCTGTACGTTTCGTTGACCGTTGCCATTGTCTGGCCGAATATTGTGGCGGGGTCGTAGCTGGTGAAGTTGGACTCGATGAAGTCGAGGGGAGGCAGCCAGTCTGTTTCGAGGCCGTTCATGTTCTCGACGGCTTGGCGCCAGATGATGAGGAGCGAGACGCCTTGGAGCACGAGTACGAGGACGACGTGGAGGGGGAAGTGCAGGAAGGACCAGACTTGTTGTTTGATGGAGCCGAAGTGATCTGAGGTGAGGCGGTCGAAGTAGAGCATGTAGAGGAAGTAGATTGTGCACACGGCTGGTGGGGGGATGTTAGTGGTTGTCGTATTGGGGAGGAAGTGTATGGGTGTTTACGTACCTGAAACGATCTGACCAACAACCGAGACGGTCCACAGATACTCGTTCTTAACGATCTTGGAGATCGATTTACAAATGACGATGATGCCCTCGCCCAGAATAATGAGCGTGAGCAGAGACATGCGCTGCACCATGTGCGTTCCCTTGAAAGAAATGATACGCCACACGCAGCTCACCGTCACGGTGAGAATCGTCTCGCTAATAGCAATAACATACCACGCAATGTACACATTACTCTTCTGCGGTATCTCATCACCCTCGATATCCAGCAACGTCTTCGGGAACGTGGGCGTCAGCGCTCCATACAGAACCGCAGCGAGCAGCGTCCACGCCATGACCATGACCAACGGCACAATGGTTTTCTTGTACTTCTTCGTCCACAGCAGCGTCACGCCGTACTGGCAGAACAGCGTCAGACGCGACACCATGAGCATCAGGCCAAAGGCTTTGTAGATCTTGTAGTCGGGCATGTCTTGCCCGGGCTTCCATTGGGGGCCGATGACTGCAAAGCCCACCATGACGCCGAAGTGGATGGCTTTTGCGACGCGCTCGAAGACGGAGTCGGCGCTGAAGCGTACGTCGTAGAGCGAGACTTGGTACCATGTTAACCAGAGGAGGGAGAAGAATCCAATGTAGGCTGTTAGAGAGTGCCGGTCGTTGATCTCGAGCATGGACGTGAAGGTCGTGAGGTTGGCAACGAAGAAGAGGTCGTAGAAGAGTTCTGCGGTGGTGGCTTCGGCGTGGCGGTGGAATGCTGGGTTATCGTGGATCGAAGAGTCCATGTTTTCAAACTCTGGGTTAGAGGCTGATGGGTCGGTTGAAACGGAGGCATTGTGATGAGACTTTTGTTGGTGTTCGAGGTCGGCATGTGCACCAGTTTCGTAGGCAGGAGCGGACGGGTGGTGGGCGAGGGGAGAAGCGAAGAAGGAGAGGTTTTGCTTCTCCTCGTGGTGGTGTGCTTCGTGGCCCATGGTTGCCGATATTCAGCGTCTGCTATAGCGATACCAGAAGTGATGTGACGAGACGATGAGGTCCTTGAAGATGTCCGAGATGTTGTTACTTAAGTTGACATCCGGGGGTCAGAAACGCGGTCCGGGGCGTACTGAAAACCAAGTCTATCAAACAATAGTATGCGCAAGCAGCATCATATAACGATTCCCTCGTTGCACAGTCTGTGAATACACCTACCACTTATAGGACCTTGGGCACCCAGGGGCTGGCCCCGCCACACCGTGCTCACCGCATGGGGACATGCTGAGACAGCTTCTTCCCGGTGTCATGGCTTGCACAAGCTCGGGGTCAAAAGGCGCCAGCGCATTCGTTTGTGTGAAATAGTTTCCATCGCCTACCCGTTTATCCCAAGTGGCTGAGGCGCTCGCAAATTGTGGTGGCTTGGATAGGTATAGCGTGAGGCTACGAGACCGGTGGAGGGCTGGAACAGGGGTATGTGCAGTTGCTAGGGCCTTGTGTACATGGGGGTCCAAAGCATTGAGTTGGCACAAAACTCTGATTGTTGTATCTCTATGTCTGTCTGGCCTGTGATATGGCCATTCAGAATCTGCAGAGTGTTTGTCTTGCAGTTTTGGGTATATGTGATCTGGCAGCAGGCAGTCAGCAAACGCAAGACACTGTGACTTCACTGCCCAGGCGTGAGAATCAAGGTCAAGCTTCGCTCACGCATGTCGGGCGGTCGAAAATAGAAGAGCTTGCCTAGCACTTGTTCTCTCATTAGCCAGAGACTGATACAAGCACCAAGAGTAAGCTTTTCGGATATCGAGGCGGAGTAATCATTGGAGATGAAAGCATGCTTGTTCCTTGGGGCCGAATGTTTGGGCAGTTGGTGCCCGTAGCGCCCTCGTGTGGCTCAGCCTCAGCTGAAAATCGGCGGCGCGATGGACATGTTTGGCTGGGTCTGGCCCGCTCCCATCGCGGCGGTAAGCGCATGGCTGGATTTCTCGTAGTCCCTTTGGGATGGCAGGCATCGAAATCAATATCGTTGAAGCGATTCTGCAGCGCGCGTGATAAGGCTGGCTGCGTGTGCTTGCCATTATTCTGGTCCATAAAGTGGGGACGAGACTACGCGAAGTAGAACACAGAGATTGCTCGAGGTATCTGACATAAAGTGCCAGGTGGTTTGAGTGTTCCAGACTTCGTGTGTTGATGATTCCAAAATCGTGTCTTGAGGTCAGGACTAGCGTGGTGTTGGGAAGGGAGCCTTTCCCTCTTTGGGGGGGAAACGGGCTCGGCGCTTACATAGCAGCCGTTTCACCGTCCGGTCGCGGCGAGCTGACACGTGTCACAAGTGGACGAGGCATGCCTAATCGCTCACTACCAGGTCATAGGGCTTTTGAGAGTCGCAGCCTTATCTCCAAGGTAGTCTCCTGAACATCTTCGTGCCCAATGGCCTCGAAGGAACGACTTTCGGTTCCTTTGTAGATCTGGGGACCCGACAAATGATCCACAATTAACATCGCATACACATATCATGCCGAACGAGGCCAAAAGACGTCAGCAACCTGCTCGATTAGACTACCAACAGGACTCTCTATCACATCGTCGCATGCGGTTCACGATGCAGGTGTGCATTTGCTTTCATCAAGGCTGAAGAGGTGTGAGGAAGATCAGGCTGGCCCCAAAGGTGGCCGGCATCCACGATCGGCCACGCAGGGGCGGAATTACTTCTCGCATCTTGGGAGATCCCGTTTTAAGATATCCAAGCTGATGCTTGATCGCCGCTGCGCATAACGACACCGATAGGCTCCGCTGCTTGGGCCCGTGGTGCAGGAAGTCCTCCAAGGCTGCAAATCAGATCGCTCATCTCATCCGCGAACCACAATGAGGCATTGGGCAGTACTCGAGCTGCCTCCGGCAGGTGTCTGAGCCGCGTCCTGCTCGTCGTGGTAATATTAACAGCGCCGTCTTGGCCTATAGATTTGGAGGAGGTCAGCTCGCAGGTATCGAACTATGGCGAGGCCGTGCGGCATGGGGGCCGTTGCTGGTCGAATCGTTGCACAATTATCTAGAGGCATGTGTATGAGCACGAACCTTTGAGCAGTGTACTGCAGACGAGAGTAGCAAGAAGGAGAGGATGTTCCAGTATAAGAGGAGCTTGTTTTCTGCTTCAAGAACACAGGTCACAGCGAACAGTTTCAGAGCGCAAAAAGCATCAGACTCTCCTTCTTTGACATCTCCTTCCACGCATCAATCGTCTCTTAGTTTCGCAGATCACTTCACCCACAATGAGAGCTTTTCCCATCCTCATCACCGCAGCATCCGTCTTGCTGCAGAACCAGCATGTCCAGGCTGGTCCCATCACAGGGCTACCAGATCTCGTATCCCGGGGCCCCGCGGATCTGCTTCTGGAGATTCTCAAACTCTTCAGAGTGGTCTTGAAGGACGACGCAGATATAGCCTGGGACTACAAGAGCCACCCGCAGATGTGCTCGGTCTACATGGAGACAGTGGACGGCGGCCACTGCCGAGCACTGGTGGACTGCGATGACGGCCGTAAGGAGTACAACGTCGGTGGTGCTACCTGGAATGTCTGCTACGTTGGTGGCCGCCAGTATTTTACTGATCCACGCATTGGCGAATTCAGCATCACTTTCCAGGAGCGCGACGGGTCTGGTCAAGGCGAAGGCTTGACTACTCCTAAGCTACAGCTCAAATACGTCGGTGATTGGAAAGATATTCCGGTCAATACAGCCGCCCAAGCGTTCCAGCAATACCAGAGATGCAACGACCGTGGAGGACTTGGTGGTGATCCGTTGCGGGTATGCGACAAGGGCCCTTAGTATGCCGTTCCCAGTCAACGAGATCTTTGAAAGTTGCTGACTCGGATATTGCAGTATCTGTCATTACTCCGGCATGGGTAACCAGGGCATCGCGGTGTCGCGCACCAAGGGCTGGGAGTGCGGCGTTCCCAAGATCGGTAGAGGTGGCGAAGGCCTCGATTCGAATGCACCCAACAACGACAGAGGCTACCGCGCTGGCTGGTGTGGCATTCACGTAACGCAATACCAGAAACCGGATGCCGCCAGCAGCTACGCGATCGAAATTCCACACCTCAACGACGCGAATGAGAACAAGATTGGTTCCATCGGGAAGTCTGGTCCAAGCGTAAGCTTGACTAGCAAGCTACCACTCACAGTCGAGATCAAGACTGGTGCTGTTGACGACGATCCTATTAGGTTTGCGTACGGCAATCAGTTTTGGGATTCGAATGACAGCACGAGGTGCAGTGTTGGAGCCTACGATAGTGGTAGACGAGAGATGGACTGCGGATTCAATTGTGACTAAGGTGGATTCGTTCTCGCATGATGAACATGGGTATGAGTGATAGGTCGTGGGGTGGTATTATTCGTTCCTTCTTCGATTTCGTATCTTCGCATAATTGGGCAGGGCCTCTAAGCATCTAGTCAGCTTTCCTTTTCATGCTTTCGTATCACTTCAATATATCGATCGAGTAGTGTCATAAACTATTACAGCAAGTCACAGTACTGCAACGCCTTGAGCTCGATAGACGACTCAAAAGGAGGCAACACTAAAGGAAATTTGAGACAGCACTAAAAGAAAGCGAGAAAGAAGAGCTAAGCGACCTGCTGTCCATGCGCCTCACCAACTTGATCAATCAAACCAAACGGGTGCTGCTTCCTCTTGAAGCCGATCTTCACACGACTTATACCCTTCATGCAGTCCTCGAATTTCGTCTCCATCCGGATTACCGTCTCACGGTAGAACGTTGAGGTCGTCCAATCATAAGAACAACCGATCAGACGCTTCATGCCTCCCTCACTACCGCTCATTAGGAAGCATACGGGTGGACGCTCGGCGAGGAAAAGTGTTGCAGTCATGTTGCCTGAGCAGTGTTAGTGCGACCTTGAGAGCTCTCGCAGCGACGGAAGGCTTACCAGTATCAACAAGCGTGAAGATGCGTTGTTCGCCGGGTCCAGCACTCTTCGCCTTCTGTACCATGGCGGCGACGGCTGGATCCGACGTTGGATCATCGGGCACACACTCTCCATACTCGTTCCGATGATGTCTGGATAACGGCGAAGCTGCGGGAGTCCACCTCAGTCTACCCATCCGTCCGCCAAAGATCTGGCTCTCGATCGTATCGATATCCATGTAGCCTTCGAAGCCGAAGAACCAGCACTGCTGGTCCCAGAACTTGCCGAGATACAACATGCGGAGTAACCACGGGGATAGGCCCATGAGGATGATGCTGTAGATGAGAAGGATGGCACCGTAGACTTTCGTTCCAGGTATGGCTAAGAGAACGATGGCAGCAAGGAAGACGATGCCTCCCAGTCTAAGCATTTTCTGAGCCAACCAGCGTTTCAAGCTAGGACGTCGAGTGTATGCGACAGGAGCGAACGACTTCCATCGCACGTTGGCGGCACGGCACCCATCGAGGATGATGGTATCGTCTTCCCCAATCCCGGCAATGGCGACGTCTTGGGGAACTGGATGTCAGAGGCTGATTAGTGTCTGTCAAGTAAGTATCAGGCAGTAAGGGCCTTACGTATGTCCCATAATCTAGCATCGAATGCGTCGTCCATGGAGTGCCACGGCTGATTGGGGTCCTTTGGTAATACGTTGATTAAGCGTTCGAGAAGCTGGTCGCTACCGTTCGCCAGAGAAAGTCTAAGAGGAAGGTGAGCATGAGATAGTTATATGCGCATGAGGCCAGAACTTACCTGGCAAATGCTTGGAACGCAGAATCCGTTGGGTCAATTTGCGGGCGAACCTAAATGGAAGTACTCAATAAGCGTTACATGGACGGGTATGTGATGAGCATAAGCTTACCCGCAGAAGGCCCATCAGCGCGTAGCTATGGTCACCGGGAAGATACTGAGTCGTTTGCCTCTTGTGTAGACACTCCAAAGCTAGGGTGACCAATTCGAGCTGGTTCAAGATGAGATTGCCTTCGTAGTGATCCACCAACTAAAGGTGTCAGCAAGTCTGCAGGTCAATACCGGAGCAAGATACAACCCACCTGGCGAGCGACATGTGCATCACCCTTCCACACCCTAGCAGCGAATTGGTTCTTTGCAACCGATATCGGCTGCATAAGGTCACTTCCACGCGTGTAGACTTTGATATCCTTGCCAGCGGGTGAAAGCAGGATCTCAGGGAACGTCCAGACTCGCTGGCCCCATCTAAAAGAGGTCAGTCTATGCTTTACATATTGGAAGGTGAATGTACTGCTGTAACATGAGTTCAGTGGTATTGATACCCCGGGTGTCATGTTGTGGACGACTGACGGCGATGACGAGGGATTGAGCTCCCTACAATTGTGGATGAGGGATTAGTGAAATTTCAGGTTGGTATAAATACCCGATGTTTTCACTTACTCGGATAATGTCGCAGATCCGGTAGACATCTTGAGTCAACTCCGAAGGATCGGGCATACAGGAACAGCCGACCCAGTACGCATCTGTGCCAGCATTGCGAGCTGCCGCATCAGCGATCTGATGTAAAGCTCTCAAGTCTTCAGCAGTCTGGAACTGCTCGGCCGTGTACGCAACGAAAATATAGGAGAGGCTATGCTCAGACTTGTACTGAGAAATCCAGTCCTCGACGTTCATTACCATTGCCGGTTCCCCCGGGTCTCGCAGGAAACAGAGATATCGAGGCCGTAGAACGCGCTCAGTGATTGGATTGGCTTGGCTCACACCGTAGCCACGCGTTTTGTCCATCTCGAACGCATTCTTGGCTACTTTGGGGTAACCCCAATACTGGTATGGGACGACATCTTCGGAGATCGAGGAGTGGTCAGCGTGTATACTACACATAGGTTCCTGCGCAGCCTACACTTACCATAAGCTCCGCCGTTTCTGACCTGACCTTCAGCCGTCCCAAACGGAGTGGAGATCTAGCGCAATGTGAGCATTGATAACACGATGCGACGGTAAAACATACCACTAGTGGGATAACGCACGACGCGACGAACCATTTGAGGCACAGCATTGGATAGTCTATCGAGTGTAAGCACAGCTCGGGCATATCTTATAAAACGCACCTTCGCTGGTGGGTTTCCCAGTCTTGCTGTAATCGACGTGGTTGACTGAAATGGTCAGTGTATGTTTGACGTGCAGCTCTGAGCACACTAAACTTCACGTACATGGCCAGTTCGCCAATCTCATGAACAATGGAGCAATGTTCGTGATGAACGTACGCCTGTATGTAGACGTCACGTTGTTCTCATATATCTCGTCCGTCGCTTGAACGACAAGCTTGGAGACCCGACCTTAGAAGTACATAGTCAGCGATGACAGCGGGTTCGGTTTGTGCATCCATCGCTTACCATCGAAAGCAGAGATGTAGCGGTCATCGTAATCGCCCGCCCACTCTCGAAAGAAAACATCGCGGTGTCGATGTTGGCTGATCTTTTGGTAGCCCAGTCCCGGCTTACGATAAAAATGTGGCTCTTCGAACTTGGTTGCAGTATACGGAGCGAATACATGTCCGTAGCCCTTCAAGCGCCTAATAGTAGTGATATGATTAGCGAGTCGATCTCGAGCGCTGGAAGGAATGCGGAGTACTCCAATGTTGTCCGGGAGGAAGACTAGCTGAACGCTGTATATCTACTTACATAGGTCCATTACGCTGTGGTTTAAAGTCAGATCGAATTAGTGGTGAATCGTACAGGTACAATAACTTACCGGGATCAGCGAGCGGCCCGGCAGGCCTCGATCCTTCTCTACATCGTCGTTATGATAAGTCACGGAGCCCTGAGGCTCCATCTCGTAGACTGATGATTGAGCGTGGTTGGGCGCCATCCTCTCCGGATTGTGTACGTCGGTTTACTGGAAGCACGAACACAGTTGTGAGATGAAGCCGGGTCGCTTGCTGTACTTCGGACGAGGTTGAGTTGGTTGGTAAGATTGGGGATAGTATGTCGTCGGTATCGGCTGTTGGAGCAAGTCAAAACTTGACTGTGCCTACTCCACGCAGTAGACAGGAAGCGTACCTGAGGAGAGAACTTCTCTTGAGGCCTGAAGACTGGCGGCACAATTGCAGAAGGCTGGATGACTACGGATGGCCTAGTAAAAGGAGAGCTAGGGTCGAAGTTCCCACCACCACAATGAAGTTGCTGAGCCTAGTGATGGTCAGTGAAAGTGCGATGGTTGTGACGAAGATAAGGCTGCACCTGTTGAGGTTGATAATCTTGAGGTCGAACAAATGTACCGGCACTGGGATCGTAGCCACCACCGTGTCTCCCAGCAAAGGGGGCGTAGGCCTATATGGCAATTAGGGACTGAGCCTCGAACGCTGTCTCTTCCACTTACCATTCAAATACGTGCTATTAGCCACTCAAGCTCAAAGGTGCTGGGGGCTGAAATCTGTGATAGCGTAGTATGAAGCGCGGAAGCTTAATCTTATTGTGTTCGAGGCTCGAGGACAGTCGCTGCGCATCCCGTCCGCTATGGCTTTGGCCCCTGGGGGAGTGTGTCTGGCACCTGCAACATCAGTTTGTGGCTGACATGGATCAAGAGTTTGCTCATTGGTAAAGTGAGGATGTTTTGAAGCATTTCTGGCGCCCATATCCACTCGGAGTAGGCATACAGCTGTGTATTGGCGAGAATACGAGCTCCGGTGAGCTACTGGAGTTAGTGTAATGTCTCCAATCTTCCACCATAAGGATACCTGAGTTGCACGAATGATACCACCCTTGTCCTGACGTAGCTATTGTTAGCACCACCAAGGAGGAACTGCCCGAAGCTTTGGGTCGCATTTTCGCCTAACCTGGATACTCTCGCATCGCGTGCAAATGACAAATACCGTTCATGCACCCTGACCGCACGGGCTACTTCATGTCCTGATGAAGAGCTGTTGGCGGGCGTTAAGCTTAGTTCCCGCCATGAAGGGCAATCGCTGGGCGCTCTTCTAAACCGGTACGCACATAGTGGATGTCGGGTACGCTGTCCGTTCGACAACGAAGCGCCTTCAAAAAGGCGCCTGAAATTTGCGTAAGCCTCGGTGGAGGTTGTGTGCAATAGACCTCGTGAGGCTTCTGCCATGCGTCAGATGTATCTCCGGGAGCCGGTTTCCCTCGCGTGATGTCTCGTGGTAGCTGTCCATTTTCGTCGTGTACCACATAAATCTTGCTAGTGGGCTGTCTCAATGGACGTCCATTCCTCGCATTCTCGCATTGATGGCTTCGATTGCTATTGCTCTTAGGTTCGTGAGGGGTGTGTATTGGTTGGTTCTTGGCTTTCTCAGCCTTGCGCCGCGGACCCTATCATGTGTAGCGCTGATGGTATTGAAGATATGATGGGTATAACGTAATTAATTAAAGACTACCTAACGGCTAAGGGAGGACTATATATATTAACTACCTACTTACTTAGCTTATTACTATTATATGCCTTTTTATCTTTATTTCTAATACTCTTTTTTAAGGTATATATAAGATAAAGTTAGTATACGTAAAATTTAGAGTTAGTATATATAAGCAGACGTAGGCTAAAAGTAAGTAGGCTACTAAAAAATAAGTTAAGTAAGCTAAAAATTACTCCTCTTTACTAGTAGCAGCCTAGTACTTATTTATTTCTTTTTTTAAAGTAGTAGCTTAGCTAACGCTAGTACTTATTTAGCTTTATTTCTTATTTCTTCTACTTCTTTTAGTATCCTTTATAGTTTAATACTATACTTAAAAGTCTTAAATAACTATTTTTAAAGCAGCTTTATAAGCCTATTAGCTAAATTTTCTTTTTTACTTACCTACTCTATTTCTACTAGTCTCTTTTCTACTTTCTCTTAAATAAAGTAATAGTAGATATTAACATACTTTATATAAGTATAAAATATAAGATTCTTAGCTAGTACTAAGGCTCCTTTATTATTACTAAAGATTTTAATAGCTTACACTATATTAATCTTACTTACTAGAGTACTAAGTAATTATAGTAATATACTTAGCTAAATAGCTTCTTTAGCAGCTTCTAATTCTATAATATACTTAGCTTTATAGCTAGAGAGTGTAATAGTTACTTAGCGTTTTAAGCTCTAGCTTATAGTAGTACTATTAAGTAGAAATATATAACTACTAGTTAATTATTAGTTAATCTCTCTACCCTAGTTAGCGTTAGTATAACTAATAAGCCTACTTTAAGAATTAGAATTAATCTTAAGCTTATAGTTAGTAGTACCTTTTAAGTATCTAAGTACTTACTTAGCTACTTCTATATACTTCCTTAAAGAGTTAGTAGTAAATTAGCTAAGTTATAAGATAGTATAAGTAATATTAAGATATATATAAAGTATAAGATATATTAGGGAGCTAATTAGTAACTAATATTAGTAGTAATTCTATATAGTTATAGTTTTATTATTTAGCTCTAATACTAATTTATTATCTATTAAGGTAGCCTTAATATTTACTTTACTAGCTTTACTATTAAACTTACTAATAATTTACTAGGTATAAGCGCTTTAGGATAGCCTAAGCTTTAAGTATTTAAAGCTCTTTACCTACTTATAGCTAATTTTAATACTTAAATAGTAGGTAGCTTCTCTTAGATTACTTATTTAAAACTATTATTATAGCTCCTTTTTTAAGTAATTAATCTTTTTTTTATTCTTCTTAAGTATTAGTAAGTTATTAATATAGACTACTATAATTATCTTAAGCTCTTTATTCTTAAAAACACTATAATCTTCTAGTAGAGACTTAAAGCTAAGGTCTATTAAGGCTTATTTTAGCGTCTTATACTAGATATAAAGTACTTACTTAAGGCTATAAAGAGCCTTTTATAAGTAGTAGATTTTACTAGAGTAGTAATCCTATAAGTTTAGAGAGAGTTTAATAAAAACTTTAGCGTTAATAGCCCTATAGAAGAAGGCTATCTTTATATCTATTTATTCTATATACTAGCTAAGAGAGTAAGTAAGTATAAAGAAGGCTTTATAGCTTATAAGTTTAACTACTAATATAAAAGTTTTATTAAAGTCTACTTTATATTCTTACTTAAAGCTCTAAATAACTTATCTTAACTTATACTAAACTAGCTTTTTATTAGCGTCTACCTTAATCTTATATATATATTTTCTACTAAGTACTAACGCTCTTTAGAGAAAGTTAGCGTAATTAATAAGTACTTATATATTATTATTAATAAGGGATTTATACTCTTTATCTATAGAAGTAATCTAGAGGGTACTATTAGGTCTTTTTATAGTAGTAAAGTAGTTTTTTAGTTCTACTAGGTAAAATTTAGTATAATTAAGTAGAGTAAGCTAGGCTTTATTTTAGTACTCTTCTATTAAGTAAAGTAAGGTAATATTCTATAAAGTAGTATTAAAATTAGTAAGTTATTAGATTTAAGCTATAACCTTAGTTATAAAGAGATTATTTTATAGTAAGTAGAAGTATAGATCTATAGTTTTAGTAGTAGTAACTAGCGTTTAATAAACTATTATAGAGTACTATATAATTACGCTTCTTTTCTCTTTCTTAAGTTAGGTAGTAGCTTTATTATTAAAAGCTGCTATAGGAACACTAGTATTATAAACTATAATAGGTAAGTTAAGAAACCTATTAAGGTATCTTTCTTTATAGAATAGTAAATTATAGGTAACTTCTACTTTTTTATAATTATTATTTTATATCTAGTAGAGGTTTTTAGTTAGCTAATTTAGGTAGCTAAAGAAGTAGTACTTTTCTCTATAATTACTATTTTTCTTAAGTAGCTTATAAAGTATTAGCTTCTAGTATTTACACTTAAAGGCCTATAGTTAATTAATAGGTAGTAATTCCTTAAAAAGGCGCTTATATAGTATTATATCTCTAAGATTAGCTAAGGTTAGAGAGAGGTTTATAAGCTTAATAATAGCCTAAAAAACTTCTCTATAATAAACTTCTAGTAGCTATAAGTAAGATAAGATTACGTAAATATAAAAGCTAATAATACTTATACTACATTCTAAGACTCTATTTTACTCTAGGTTATATAAAGCTATAGGCTCTTTAATAATACTAGAGTTATTATAAAAATTATTAAGCTCTTTATTAATAAACTTACTACTATTATTATAGTAAAAGTAGCTAACTATAATACTAAAGGCTATTTAAACCTACGTAATAAAGGCCTTAAAGCGCTTTTATATTTTACTTTTTACTTTTATAATATAGACCTAGTAATAGTAAGAAAAATTATTAGTTAGTAGTAAGCTATAGACTTTATGCTAAATACCTTTTTTATTAATAATTATAACTACTTTAGAGAGATTAGTAAAAACTTACTAAAAGGGCTTATTAGCCCTTTAAGTAAGAGTATACTAATTCTTTTATATAAAACTTACGCGTAGGTAGGCTTTATATAGCTCTATTAGTTACTTAGTAACTTTTACTCTAATAGAGTAAAGTAATTATTAGAGGCGAGCCTCTTTTAAATACCCTAGTCTAAGGTACTAAATAACTAGTAGTATATTAGTATTAAAGGTAGTAAGATTAATATAATTAACGTAAGTAATAGTAGTAGGGTAAATTTAGTGTATATAAAGAATATAGAGATTATTATTCTTATAAGAGGCTTTAGTAATAATTTAATTAGTAGAGACTTAGATAATTTAGGCTATATAGCTATATATATAGAATATAATATTAGTAAGAATACCTTAATAAAGAGTAAGGTTACGCTAAGAGATAATATTAAAAGGTAAACTAGGTGCGTATATTATTTAAGTAATTTTAAAATCTTTATAAATTACTTCGCCTAAAGGGGTTAAAATAGAGATTAGTAAGACTATAGTTCTTTTATAAGTAATAGGAATATTACTACTAATACTCTATAAAAATAAGCTAAGAGGTGCTAGAGCTATAATTATAAAGTAGCTATAGTCTCTAGTTATATAGCTTATTACGCTACTATCTAAGACTTAGTTAGCTAGGGTAACTTATCCTCTAATTCTAGTAAGAATAGTAGAAGTTTTAGGTACTACTCTTACTAGTTAGATATCTTTATCTAAGTTATTATTATCTATAGGTCTATAAGTTATCTTTAATATAAGTAAGGCCTTACCTTAAGAGAAGTTTTCTAGCTTAACTTATTATTTTACTAGCCTACTAGCTTTAGTAGTTAAAGTTTTTCTTTTACACTTTCTCTTCTTTTTTCTCTTCTCTTTATCTTTACCTTTTATTCTTTATTTATATAGGCTTTTATTATCTAGATAGAAGAAGTAGTACTTCTTTCTAGTACCTTTCTCTTTTTTCTAATAGATATAGCTTAGCGCTTAATAGTATAGGTACTAGGCTTCTCTATTAGGCCTTATTATTTAAACTTACTTTAGCTTTATAGCTAAGATTATTATAGTACTATTAGTTTTACGCTTATAATACTCTTTATTAATAATATTACTAGTAAGTAGTTTAAAATTCTTTAAGGCCTTAGAGTTAATAAGGGCTTTATCTTAGTATAGAAAGCTAACTTAGCTATTAAATTTAGAGCTAAGTTTAGTAAAGAACTAGAGATTTATAATTTATCTAAGTAGAGTATAGTATAAGTTAATAGCGTAAAGAGAAGCTTAAATAATATTTAATTTATCTTTAAAAGTAGTAATATTAGCTAACTTATTAAGACCTAAATTAATAAAATACTAGAAAAGAAAGAAGATATAAGCAGAGCCTTTAGCTTTATATCTCTTTTCTAGTAGCTTTAGAACTACTTTAAGTCTTAAAGCTACTAATACTATTATATATAGACTTACTATTAGTAACTATTTAATAAATTTAGTAGTTAGAAGAGAGTCTTTTATATACTAGAATTCTATAAGCTTAAAGTATAGTAGACTTAAAAATCTACTAGCGATAGCTATAGACTTAAAGGCGTTTACCTACTTAATATAATTTTAAGGTCTTTTAAGCTTAAGCTAGTCTTTTATATTTATAAGTATATATATAAGCTTAAAGTTAAAGTAAAGTTTATATATAATTTTAGTAGTTAGTATAGGTGTTATAGCGCTTTAAGTACTAGTAATTATAGTTTATAATAGTAGAGTAAGCTAGGCTTCTATAATAAAGAGGCCTTAACTTATAGTTATATTAGCTATCTACCTAATAGTAGAGGTAATTATTAACTATTTAGTAGTAAGTATTATTATAGAGGTAGTAGCTATAGTAGTATAAGTAGCTACTTTAGTAGCTAGTTATTTAGCTTTAGCTTTTTCTTTAGTAGTATATTTATGTCTTTTTTACGTAGCTTTTTAGTGCGTAGTTTTATAGGCTATAGTATTTTTATTATTACTATATATAGGTAAAGCTAAAATTAGAGAGTTATTACTATATTAGTTATAGTAAGTTAAGTCTAAGGGCGTAAAGAGATAAAGACTAAAGTATATAGAGTTAGAGTTATTAGTATATTTTTACTAACTTAAAGTAGTAGCTTTTTTTATCTTTAATATATTAGATAATAACTTTACTATAAGTAGTAGTACTAAGGTTTTTTATAGTAGTATTTTACGTTAGCTAATACTATTCTTAGATCCTAAAGAGCTTATAGTAAAAGCTAAGCGTTTTTAGCTTATTAATATTAGGAATAGAAGGTTAATAAGCTCTATTTTTATATCTATTATACGTATAAGCTTTAGGCTTTAAGGCTTCTAGGTCTTAGAAAAATAGTATTATAGAGAAAGTATTACTAAAGCTTACTACCCTAATAGGCTACTTATTAACTAATAGCTAGTTATAATATTACTATTAGCTTACTACTAGCCTCCTTAGTTAAGTAAAGGAAGGCCTATTAAGAGAAAATTTATACTACTTTAGTATAGGTAACGTAGTTCTATACGCTAAGGATTTACTATAGTAATACTTAATAGCTCTATTATCTAGTCTAACTAGCTTAATTAGCTACTTCTTTATAAAGTGCACTTTAACGTAGCTTTACTAATTCTCTTAATAAAAAAATAGTTAGTAGTTAGTACTACTATTTAGGTAGTAGTAAGAAAGAATTTTTATACTAACCTAAAGTAGTATACCTTTTAAAAAAAGATCTATAGCTATAATACTATAATTTTAAGCCTTTAATAGACTCCTCTTTATAAGGTAGTTTATAGTAACTATTAGAGTAAAGCTAGTATCTATTATTATATAGAATGTCTTTTTTACTACGTTTTATATAAGTAGCCTAACCTACCTCTTATCTTTTTAGTTTATACTTTTTAATATTAAGTACTATACTTAGGTAACTATAGTAGTACTACTATAGTCCTTATTATCTTTTATTCTTATAATACTTTTAAATAATTACTTCTAAGATATTAATTTTCTAGTATTTCTATATTTAGTCTTTATTATAGGTAGCGTAAATTACTTATAAGATAGTAATATTATAAAAGGTAGTTAGGAATTGCTTATATTATTTAAACTATATTATATTATATTTAAAAGAACTTAAGGGCGTAGTAAAGTGCTAGGCTTATAACCTATTAAAGATATAATAGGTATAACATAATTAATTAAAGACTACCTAATAGCTAAGGGAGGACTATATATATTAACTACCTGCTTACTTAGCCTATTGCTATCACGTGCCTCCTTGTCCTCATTTCTAACAGATGGCCCCAGAGTCGTACATGGTTGGTCGGGAAATTTTAGAACTCGTCGCAACACCTCCGTGGTCCTTCAAATTTAGCCAGCTGAGGCGTGGCGGCGGAGACTTTGGCAAGCCATCCTTGGATGGT